>ERZ1673730.343-NODE-343-length-65310-cov-12.797088_pt1 | contig 65310 bp, 45 predicted proteins | sample MGYA00580200_ERZ1673730 | MGnify/ENA primary metagenome ERZ1673730 (study PRJEB41218, sample SAMN15661761) | gut metagenome | host: Homo sapiens | place: Canada: London | collected 2015-08-20/2019-03-30 | study: EMG produced TPA metagenomics assembly of...
CCCAGCTGTGGTAATCCTCATCCGACCACGTTTTCCAGAACCGAAACTCCTCCTCAGACGAAAACTGCTCGGGCGTGAGCGGATGGTCCTGCTCAAAAGCGTCCGGGCAGAGGATGGCGCGGCTGTTCCGCTTGTTTCGTGAATACAGGCTTTTCTTGTTGTGCATTGTATGTACCTCCGATTGTTTTTGGCGGGGAAACAATCGGGGGGCTACGGGTATGCAGCGATCCAGCATTGCCAGCGCGAGATAAACAAAAAGCACCCTTTCAGCGGATTCGCTGAAAGAGTGCTTTTTGCTCGTCTATGATGCGAGTGCAGGCGCTTCGTATTCTGCATATACAATTCTGTTAGTAAAAACGAGTAGGCAGCCCCGTGTAATAGAGCGCCTACTCGTTTCCTTTTGATTTGCTTTTGCGCGTTTTACAACAAACAAAAATCAGCTTTTTACTCGAATACAACACGGGAGCTGCAATGCAGCTGTAAGCGCAATCCCCGTGCCAATTGGGTACGCGGCAGAAAAAATACCTATCCTTTCATTACGTCGTGGTTGACAAGTACTCTTGATAACTTCCGGAAAGTCATCTTGATTTTTTTAAAGAGTTTTTCCTTATATTTCAAGTGGTCTTGCGCCAAATAACATAATGGCTACATTTTATACAAGGAGTTTTATGGCAATTTAGATTTCTGATCTTATGCCGAGCGTCATGCACTATGGTATGGCGCGCTGGCCTAGGAGCTACTTCAACGAAGCGACAAAACCGTCGATATAGTGTGACATCAACAAAATCCATCGATCGAGCGTTGAACCCTCTTGGCCGTTCTATCCAAAACTCCCGCCGGATGGCGCGTGCTATTCGGCTGATCTCGACAGCGGAGAATTATAACGTCGATAATACCATACTCTATCTTGGCGGATAGCGACAATCAACGGGTGCGTTTTGTCAGAAAACAGAGGGTTCTTCAAATTGCATTTTATTGTCTTATGTCATCGTAACGGAGCCATTCCTATCGGGACGGCTATTTATGACAGCGTGCGATGCTCGGTGAAAACTGCCAGCATGGGGACATCCCAAGGCTCGTACGGCAGCTCGTCAAGCTTCTGTATCTCATAGACAACGGCCACGGCGGACGCGTTGCTGCATTTTGGCAAAAACCGGTCATAATATCCTGCGCCCATACCCATGCGGTGCCTCTGCTCATCGAACGCCGTCCCCGGGCAGAGGACTAGGTCAATATCCTCCGGAGCAATCGTTTCAGATCGTTCGGGAATCGGTTCGGGGATATCAAACATTCCCTTTCTCCATGCGTCGTTTCCCGCAGGGTGTAGTGCGATCATCTCATGATCGTTGATGCAGAAAGGATAGCAGAGTATCTTTCCCTGTTCCTTTGCCAGTTTTTCCAATCCGGTGAGCGATGGCTCACCGCGTACAGCAATGTAACTCAGTACGTTTTTGGCGTTTTTCCACAACGCGTTTTCGGCAATACGAATGCAGATCACGGCGTCGTACGCCGCCCGCTTCTCCGGCGACAAGGCTTTCCGCGCCGCGATACAGCGGCGGCGCAGGAACTTTTTCCAGATTTGGCGGAATTTGCTGCGGATATCCCCCATCATATAGAGTGAGCCGCACGCTACGATCGGCGCACCTCCGCTCTTTTCCAGAGCGAGGGCAATCGCCGCCTCAGGGCTTTCAGCACAAATCGCTTCGCCCCCCTCCTGCCGCAGTACATCGGCAAGCTCCTCAGCCTGAAGCGCGCGTGGACTGTCCGGCGTAAGACAGATAAATTCTTTCGCAAACGGTGCGAGGCGCGCGGTCATCTGCCGGTAATCCTTGTCGGCCAGCATTCCGGTCAGAAATATGATCCCTTGTCCCGGCAACATCGTTTCAAGCGTGTCGCACAGAGCATCAATGCATTGTGGGTTATGCGCACCGTCTACGATAAAGAGCGGGTCATGGCTCAGCACCTCAAATCGCGCCTCCCAGCGAGCGTTTTCCAGACCCGTGCGGAGTGCTGCCTCACTGATGTCCCAGCCCTTTTCGCGAAGGAGAAGCGCTGTTTCCAGCGCCATAACCGCGTTGCGGAGCTGATGTTTGCCGAGAAGATGCAGGTGAAGGTTACGCCATTCGCCCCAGTCGAAGCATTGTCCGTCCAGCGACACAGCTTTCTCCTGAAGGCGCTCAAACCGTGCCCGATGCCAGTGAGCGCCCTGCTCTGCACAGACTCTGGCATATACGGCATCAACTTCGCTATTTACCGGGTATGTTATGGCATCGCCTCCCGGCTTAATGATCCCGGCTTTTTCCTGCGCAATTTTTTCAAGTGTGTCTCCGAGAACCTCTGTGTGTTCCAAACCGATGTTCATGATAACGGCAACTTCCGGAACGGAAATGACGTTTGTTGCGTCCAGCCGTCCGCCAAGGCCGGTCTCCAATACCACGACATCGCATGCCTGCTGTGCAAAATACCAAAAAGCCATAGCAGTGATGATCTCAAACTCTGTCGGCAAATCATCCATGCCGTTCACGGCTTGCTTTACGATCTCCGCCGCGCTGCAGAGCGCTGCATCCGGGATGTCCACGCCATTAATACGCATGCGTTCGTTTACCCGCAGCAAGTGCGGAGAGGTGTACAGTCCTGTTTTATAACCAGCTTCCGTTAAAATACTGGAAAGCAGCGTGCAGGCCGAGCCCTTTCCGTTTGTCCCTGCAACATGTACAAATTTCAGAGTGTCCTGCGGATTACCAAGCCGGAACATGAGATCGCGCATGCGCTCCAGCCCAAGGCTGCTGCCCTTCCAATCGGTACAATGGATGAATGCCATTGCTTCCTCATATGTCATACTCCCATTTCCTTCCTGTCTGGAATTACTCGCTTTACGATTTCGATCACCTTCGGCAATGTGAGACCGAACACCGTCGCCTTGATCACGCAGACGGTGGCGCGGGGGATCAGCATGGCGCTGATGAAGCCTCGGAACCAATAACCGTAAAGACGAGAGTCAAGATACATTACCCCCGTGTTGAGTGCGGTTATCAGAATTTCCGTGAGCGCTACAATTACGAGGGTCTGTCGGGAACTGAGCCGGAACCCGTGCTTTTTTGCAAACCGTCCGGCAAGCCAGCCGACAGCAGCATATGGCAGGATCCAAAGCATTGTTGTAGCGGAAATGCCGTAGCGCAGCAGCTGATATAAAAATGTACCAACAAAGCCGATCGCCATTCCGTCAACGGGGCCAAAGAGGAGTGCTCCGAGCAGCACCGGGAAGCTTTCCAGCGTGATTTTGATACTGTTAAGGTCAATTGCTACCGCACCGAGCACGGCGCACATAGCAGAGAGAACGGCGTCGACAGCAAGTCGTTTGGTTTTCATGGATAAATAGCTCCTTTCGCGACAGTTGCCACGAAAGGAGCTTGCTTTTCTCCCAGAGTGGCAGCGGACGCAAGACAAAATCGCACACATTTGTGCTTCGTCCACAGGCGACATCCCATCCCGCGGCACTTTACGCTTTGTCTTTACTCTGTCAATTCAGTTTTTAATGTTCCGAAGTACTGGAAAAAGCACTCCGCCAACGGCGTTGCCCAACGTCATTACCAGCAGATACAGGAACGTTCGGCCACTCCATACGGCCGCCAGGGTGAAATAAAACATGTTAGCGACGCAGTGCTCAAACCCGCACAGAATGAACACCATAACGCCAAAGAAGAGTGCAAGATACTTGCCCGGTTCATGAGGACATTTTTGATAGCCTTCTACGGCTACGTAGATAAGGATATTGCATAGCATCGCCAGAAGAAAGATGCTCCAAAGCCCGTCAGCCAGCTTTGCCTGGCAAAGCGTCATCGCCTTTTCCGCAAGAGCCACTCCGGCGCGCGTAGTGCGCAGTACCCGCGCCGACAGCCAGGTACCGCAAAGGTTACCCAGCCATATGAACGGCAGATCCCATGCATAGGAAGCATCACGCTCAAACACATAGCATACCTTGCCGGTGAAGAGATGCAGCCCAAAGGTGCAGATTGTGAAGAGACCAACGGTGAAAAGCGCCGAGCCGAACACCCGATTCTCCACGGAAAGGAATACCGCTCCTCCGAGAGAAATGCAGATGCCGGCAAGTACAGAGGAAACGAGCACAGCCAATCGTTTCTTCATTTGATGGTCCTCTTGGCCGCCTCGACCACGTGGCTCACGAGCACAGATGTTGTGACGCTTCCTACGCCGCCGGGCACCGGCGTAAGGGCCTCGACGATCGGCTCGGCCTCAGCAAATCGGACATCGCCGCAAAGCTTCTGCGTTTCCTCATTGAAATGGATACCGACATCAATGACGGTTTGTCCCTCGCTCAGATACTCTTTTCCTACGCTTTCGCGCTGGCCGGCACATACGATAAGAATATCCGCCTCCTTTGCAATGGACGCAATATCTTCCGTTTTGGTATGGCAGACTGTGACCGTTGCGTTTTTATGCAGTAACATGAGAGCTGCCGGACGTCCCACAACAAGGCTTCGTCCTATCACAACCGCGCGTTTTCCGGCGCAGGGCACGCCGTAATAGTCGAGGATCTCCATCGCCGCCTGAGCAGTACAGGGTGGAAATCCCAGCGCTGTATTCGTAAACACTCCTGCAAGACTGCCGTCTGTGCATCCGTCAACGTCTTTTTCCGGCGCAAGAATCTGCCGGGCGCGTTCGCCGTCAAGATGTCTTGGCAGCGGTCGGAAAAGGAGAATTCCGTGAACAGCGGCGTCGTGATTGAGTGCATCCAGTTCTGCAAAAAATGCATCACTTTCAATGTCCGTGGGAAGCACGACATTTTTCACCGCAACGCCAACCGCCGCACAGCGCTTCATTGCGCCGCGCTCATAAGAAAGATCATCCTCCCGTTCACCCACGCGGACGATGGCGAGGCACGGTTCCACGCCGTGCTCCTTCAGCGCGGCGACATCCGCTTCCATACGCTCGTTCAGCGCCGCTGCGACCGGAGCGCCCTTCAGTATTTTCGCCATCAGCAAAACCTCCCATAAACCTTGCGGAAAATAGCTTCGGCGAGCTCGCCATATTTCTCCGTCAGCATATCCACCCGTGCATTCATTTTTCCGGCATATTCTCGATCTGTCATCGCTGCGGTATTGACACGCACATTCATAGCCGCGCCAAACAGAGCCGCCCGGCAGAGCATTGCGCCGGTGGCGGCGTCAGAAACCGCAAGCGCGCTTCCCATGTCCGCAAAACCCTGAAGCAATTCAAGCATCTGGGCACTCAGTTCCATGATCTCCAGCGGCGGTTCCGCTGCAGCGCGCAGGCATTTTTCCATAATCTCGCCGCGAGACGGATCATCCTTTGGAATGCCATAGGCTTTCGAGAGCGGCTCAAATGCTGCGGCATCCTTTTCGATGCAGGCAAGCAGTTCTTCGCGAAGTGCCTGTGCCTGCGCCATCAGCTCACGGATGATCGGCTCGACCGCTGCGTATTTCTTTTTTCCTACGGTGAGTTCGCCCACCATGCAGCCAAGCGCTGCACCGAGCGCTCCGGCGAGGGCGCTGGCCCCGCCGCCGCCGGGAACGGCGGCTTTGGAGGCCAGGGCTTCGCTGAAACTTCGGACAGAATTATCCAGCATATCCATATCGTTGCGATCGATCAGAACAGTCCGGAGATGACACCGTTTTCGTCCACGTCGATGCGCTCGGCGGCAGGCACCTTCGGCAGACCGGGCATCGTCATGATGTCGCCGGTGAGCGCAACGATGAAGCCCGCGCCCGCGGAGACTTTCAGATTGCGCACCGTGACCGTGAAACCGCGCGGCGCGCCGAGAAGTGCGGCATCATCGGAGAAGGAATACTGCGTCTTTGCCATGCAGATGGGGAGCTTATCAAACCCGAGCGCAGTTAGCTGTGCCGCCTGCTTTTTCGCGTTTGGCGTAAGGATAACGCCATCTGCACGGTAAATGCGCTTGCAAATGGTCTCCAGCTTTTCCTCGATGCTGCTTTCCAGCTCGTAGGACTGATGGAAAGCATTGGGCTGCTCGCAAAGGCGGACAACTTCCTCGGCCAACGCTTTGCCGCCTTCGCCGCCCTTGGCCCAAACCTCGCTGAGCGCCACGTTAACGCCGAGTTCATTGCAGCGCTTTTCTACGAGAGCAAGCTCGACCGCCGTGTCTGTCGGGAAGGCATTGATGGCTACCACGCAGGGCAGGCCGAAAACGTTCTTGATGTTGTCCACATGCTGAAGCAGGTTGGGCAGCCCCTTTTCCAGCGCTTCGAGATTTTCGTTGTTGAGATCGGCCTTGGCAACACCGCCATGGTACTTGAGCGCACGGACCGTTGCAACGATCACGACCGCGGACGGCTTGAGTCCGGCCATGCGGCACTTGATGTCCAGGAACTTCTCTGCGCCGAGATCGGCGGCAAAGCCCGCCTCTGTGACGGCATAATCACCGAGCTTGAGCGCCATGCGCGTGGCCGTGACACTGTTGCACCCATGCGCAATGTTCGCAAACGGACCGCCATGGATAAAGGCCGGCGTGCCTTCGAGCGTCTGCACAAGGTTGGGCTTGAGCGCGTCCTTCAGCAGGGCCGCCATAGCGCCCTCGGCCTTCAGATCGTGTGCAGTGACCGGCTTTCCGTCAAAGGTGTAGGCAACGATCATCCGGCCAAGGCGGGCTTTCAGATCAGCAATGTCGGAGGCAAGGCACAGCACTGCCATAACCTCACTTGCTACAGTAATATCGAATCCATCCTCGCGGGGGACGCCCTGCGCCTTGCCGCCGAGACCGTCTACAATGTGGCGGAGCTGGCGGTCGTTCATATCGACGGCACGCTTCCAAGTGATCTGCTTTGCATCGATGCCAAGGGCATTGCCCTGCTGGATGTGATTGTCGAGCATTGCCGCGAGCAGGTTGTTCGCAGCACCGATCGCGTGAAAGTCGCCGGTAAAGTGAAGGTTGATGTCCTCCATGGGGACGACCTGAGCGTAGCCGCCGCCGGCTGCGCCGCCCTTGACGCCAAAGACGGGGCCGAGCGACGGCTCGCGCAGCGCGACAACAGACTTTTTACCGATTTTGCGCAGACCATCCGCGAGGCCGACAGAAGTGGTGGTCTTTCCCTCACCGGCAGGTGTCGGAGTAATGGCGGTAACGAGAATCAGCTTGCCGTCCGGCTCGTTTCGCATGTCGCGCAACAGCTTATAGTCAACCTTGGCCTTGTAGTTGCCGTACTGTTCCAGGTATTCCTCACCAATGCCGACATTTTTCGCAATTTCGGTGATTTTCTTTTTTTCGCACGCCTGAGCGATTTCAATATCCGATTTGACTGTCATATTTTTTCCCTTCCTGTATTCATTTTAGTGAGCTGTTTTGCGTGATCTCTCTTTCTGATAAGGTGTTTAAATTCCCGCGGCAGAAATCTCGGCGCAGACCCGATCTATGGTCTTTCGTATTTGGACTTCCCGCGTCAGCCCGGAAAAGTCGTCGCCGAAAAAGCGGCGGACAAGTTCCATCGTGGTATTTTGCCGCTTGCAAATCGCTTCTGCTTCCTGCCGCAGCTCATTCTCCGTGACACTGACTGGATGATTTTTCAGAAGCTCCTTTATTACCATATCCGACTTTGCTTCCAGCCACGCCGCTTCATGTATTTCTTCTTCGCGTTCTGCAATTTCCAATTCAGCAAAGGGATGAGGTGCCCCTCCTGTCAGTGTGTCGTAACGCAGGCAATGACGTGCCTGCGCCTTAAAATACTCGATTTCATTTTGTACATTTTCTTCCGGAACGGTGAGGGGATACGTTCTCACATAATTCATCCAGCAGGAGTCCCTGTCGATCATGAGGCCGCCTCCTTTCCTTTTTCCGTTTTCTTTTCTGTGCCGGCCTCGGCTGTCAGAACGGTGGAGGCAATGGAGACGGCGCTCTCCAACGCAAGACGCGTTACTTTGACAGGATCAAAAATGCCGTTGGCAAGCATTCCGATCTCCCGCCCCTCAAATACGTCGTAGCCTATGCCGGGTTTTTTGCATACCGCCGCGGCGAAGGATTTTCCGTCCCACCCTGCATTGTCAAGAATCTGCTGTGCCGGTACCTGTACGGCGTCTGCAAGAAGATCCGCGCCCGTTTTTTCATCGCCGGAAAGTTTTTTGGCATATTCGCGGAGCTGCGGTGCAAGATCAAGTAATGCTATACCGCCGCCAGGAACGACGCCCTCCTCACAAGCTGCGCGCGAAGCGTTGACGGCGTCCTCTATGCGCATTTTTTTCTCCCATATTTCCGGTTCCGTTCGGCCTCCTACATCAATTTCGGCAATGCCGGACACAAATTTGGCCAGCCGCTCACGGTACCGTTCACGGTTAAACTCATAATCCGTAGCTTCTATATTATGCCGAAGCTCAGCAACACGGCGCTCTACCTCTGTCGGGTCGCCGCCTGCTCCGGTGATCAATGTCTGGTTTTTACTCACATGAACATAATCGGCTGTGCCGACCATTTCGCGCGAGACATTTCGGACATCCAGTCCAAGCTCCTGTGTAATGAATGTGCCGCCGGTCTGTACTGCCAGATCCTCCAACCGCCAGCGCCGGCCTTCTCCATACAGCGGCGCCTGGACACACACCACATCCATGTCGCCCTCTGTCTTGTTCTTTGCTATCAGGCCAAGTGCATTTCCCTCTACACCGTCGCAGATGACGAGACAGGAGCGGCCGTCCTCTGCCGCAAGAATCAGAAATGGCAGAATGTCCTGCGGATCCGTAAATTTTGTATCACTTATCAGAATATACGGATTGTGAAGCACAGCTTCAGTTTTTTCTTCATTTGTTGTCATAAAGGGTGCAATGAAACCCTTTTCAAAAACGATCCCCTCAAGGATGTTCAGCGTTGTTTCCGTTTTCTTTGAGTCATCTATATGAATGACACCCTCTCGTCCCACGCGATAAATTGCGCGGCCGATCATGTCTCCAAGTTCATCATCCTCGCAGGAAATAGCCGCAACGCGCGCTATTTCCTTTTCCGTAGTAATCGGCTCTGCGGAAGCTGCCAGTTGCTGCACAGCATAAGCAGACGCTTTCTGCAATCCGCGCCGCAGCGCCAAGCTCTCCGCTCCGGCCGACAGATTCCGAAAAGCCCCTTGCAAAAGGCTTTGGGCAAGAACGATGGCCGTAGTCGTTCCGTCTCCGGCAAGCTCATTGGTTTTTACCGCCGCCTCCCGCAGAAGCCGGGCGCCGAGATCTTCGGTGGCGTCGGCAAGCACGATGCTTTTGGCGATCGTTACACCATCGTTCGTAATAAGTACATGCGCACCTGCCGCCGGAGCATCTCCATAATCTGCCCCGCGGAGATTGGCTTTCTGGTGTACTGCCACGTTGCGGCCGAGCGGACCAAGCGTAACCTTTACTGCATCTGCCATTTTGTTTATGCCGACCATCATTTTCTGTCGGAGAGCTTCTCCGTGCATAAGCTCCATGGTCCATCCTCCGTTTTTGAGAGGGCGCCCGCGCCGTTCCGGACGGGACGCCCCTGAGTTTTCATTTAATGGGCGCAGATTCCGCCTTCCATGGTATAGCTCCAGGGTTTTTCCTGGAACGAGAACTGACTGCCGCCATCAACTTCGATCAGCTGACCGTACATGAAGTCGGAAACGTCAGTACACATGGTAAGAATCATCAAAGCGACCTGATCCGGAGAGGACGCCACCGGTGTGCCCTTACCGTACTTCATCACATCCGCATCGAATTCGCTGCCGTAGAGAGCCGAAGGTTTGGCACCGTTCATCATAGCACCGGGTGTCAGCATACCGCCGGGGGCAACACAGTTAACATTGATGCCATACTGCTTCAGCTCGCGGGCGATGCCCTTGGTCATTCCAACGACACCGGCTTTCGCTGCGTTATAAGGCGTCATCATGGCGATCTTCGCCATGTCATCGCCGCGATGTGCAACAGAAGCAATCGTAACGACCTTGCCGCCTTTCTTGCCACGAATCATGCTGCGCGCGGCGGACTGGACAAGAAAGTACTGGCCCTTCAGATCAACATCAATGATCTTATCCCAGGTCTCTTCTTCCATGTCGACAAACGCGCGTGCGTCCCACACGGCAGCGACCGGGACAACGATATCGACATGGCCGTAGGTTTCTTCAGCAAACTTCACCAACGCTTCGCAGTCGCTCACCTTGCTGACGTCCGTCTTTTTGAAGCTGACATCCAGCCCGCGTTCCTTCATGTCGGCGACGAGCAGCGCGCCGCTTTCCTCGTTGCGGGATCCGCAAACCACCTTTGCGCCGCAGGAGGCAAGGCGATATATAACATGAAGCGCCAGACCAAGTGTTCCGGAAACAACGGCGACCTTGCCGGTGAGATCAAAAATCTCAGCGATCGACTTGTCCTCGTCCAACGGGCCGGAAGAGAGCATATACAGGGTTTCCTGATCCATAAATCTTTCTCCTTTTCTCAAAGAAGGCGCAAACGGAACGTCTGCGCCTTTTGCGGTTCTATATGCTTACTGGTCGAGAGCATCCAGCTCCGCGCAGAGCGCCTGCTGAGTCTCTTTGGAGACGTTGGCCTGCGGGAACTTGATGAGCATGAAGAACTTCATGCCCATGCAGGGGCCCATCGCTTCGGCATTGTTCATGAAGCCGGGAACGTATTTGTCAACGATCGCAACAGCGCGCTCGTCAGCAACGATCTCTCTCAGAGAACTCTTGGATGTGATAGCCATATTCTTTTCCTCCTCTATTAGAACTTCGCCATCATGTCGGTGAACTTTGCCAGTTCATCCGGATCCATATGATAGCCGTGTTTCTCCTCGGGGTAATTGCCTTCGCGGACATCGGTTGCCCAGTTCATGTACGCCTCGCACAGGAACGGCAGAAGCTCCGCATACGTCTTAGAGTGAGACGCCGGCTTGGGCATCATGCCAAAGGTGTCCATATCTACCATTTCAGAGCCGTCGCACGGAGCGCCGCCGGCGATGGAAACTACGGGAACACGCAGCTTTTCGGCAATAGCCTGAGAAACTTCCATCGGGGTCAGCTCAATGGTCATGCCGCCCATACCGTTTTCCTGGTATTCGTAGCCCCACTTGAAAATACGGAAGGCATCTTCCGCCGTTTTGCCGACCTTCTTGTAGCCGGTAGCGTTGGTCTGCCAGCCGGAGATCGCGCCGATGTGGCCGTAGGTGGGAACATAGTTGTCGGACATGAACTTGAGCATGTCGTTGGTAATGCCCATCGGGAGCATGGAGTCGGCGCCGTAGAACACCCACTCGGAGCCCCAGCGCACCGCGAGCGCCTTATCGGCGTAGGTGGCAGTAGGCATATACCAGTTGATGTGGATGATATTGACGTACTCGCGGAATTTTTTGATCGTGAGAGAGCCGGTCAGCAGGCTTTCTTCGAGCGTGTTGCCGGCACGGTTGGAGAGCATGGAGGGAATACGGCAGATGTCGCAGCCGACCATTTCGGCGGCAAGAGCAAAAATGGGGCCGAGCTCGGCGGGGCACATCTGAACGATCTTTTCACCGTTCTTTTTCATTTTCTGAAGGTAGTTCAGATTCTTGCGGGTCTTGGATGCAGTCGACATTTTGATGTCCTTTTTTTCAACTTCCATGGAAATGCCTCCTTTTTAATCTGGGAGATACCGCCTCCCGTGTCATTATAATAAGTCCAAAAAAGAGAGGGATGGAATACATAAATTTTGGTATTTTCCACAACAAAGGGGTAAGACAGGGGAAAAATACTTAAAATTAGGTACTCTTTTCCCCAGCCCGGAGGGAAAGATTTGAAACCTTCCCGTCGTCAGAATCCCCTCGGAAATTCGGAAAAGAAATCAACGGGAGCAGACGTTTGAAACGTCTTCTCCCGTTGAATTTGTGCGCCAAAGGCGCGGATGTGTTCCTCGTTTATTTTGACTTGTCTTTTTGTGATGCCATCATTTTTTTTGCTGCAATTAAAATGACCGGATTCGTTGCCGGGATTGCCATGTTGTCCTTCTTTACCTTTAAAATCTTTGACGTATGATCGGCGGAATCCACGCAAAAATCCACACCAGACACAAACGAAGCAAGCGCCGAGCCGAGAAATACGATCGGTCCTGCCATTTCCTCTGGCGCCGCAAGGCGATGTGAAACCCCTGTCTCGCTTAGTAGCGCCTCTTTCCCGCCGGCAAGCTTTTCAAATTCGTCCTTCATTCCGGTTTCTGTCGCTCCCGGCATCACATTGTTTACCCGTATGCCCCGCTGTCCCAATGTCAGGGATTGTTCTGCGGCATACTGTGAAAGGCAGCGCTTCGCAAATATATAGGCGAAGTTCGGCGGAGCAAGTTTGCAAAGCTTTTCGATTGACCGATCGGTCTCCTCCCAGGAAACGGCATGAACCACTTTGTTCTGCTCATTTTGGTACTTTTCCCAATGAAGCCCTGCCGTTGAAGTAACAAAGGTGATGGAGCTCCCGCTGGGCATGTAATCGCGAAGATACCGCTCGGTTATGTACTTGTTCGCTGTAAAATCACAGTGGAATGTTGTACGATAATCTGTTTTTGCACCGGAAAGCCCCGCTACACCGAAAAAGGCGTCGATCTTTTTGGGAATCTGTGCAAATGCTTCATCAATTGACGTTTTGTTGGAAAGATCACAGAGAATGTTTCCGGCAAGACCTTCAACGTTTGTTTTGCTGCGCGATACCGCATAGACTTCGGCGCCAAGCTGCACAAGAAGCCGAGTCGTTGCGAGCCCCATGCCATTGGACGATCCCGTAACGACGCATACTTTTCCCTGATAGCCCCAAAGAGTTTTTTCTTCCATATGCATGCCCTTCTTTTTTATTTTTCGATTATCGAGGAAAGGCTTTCTATTTCACATCGAGTGAAGCCCCTCATTTATTATTCTATAAATACGCCTAAAGTTAATGGCTATAAATACCAAAATTTTGGTATTTTCATATAACTCAAAGCATGGTACAGTAAAAATACTCAAAATTAGGTATTTATGTTTTTATTTTCATCTTAAAGAAAAGGGGAAAACCTTTATGGAAGGAAACAATTATGCCTATCCCAAAATTGAGGGCGTTCCTTCGTCCTGTTATATTGATGCCTACAATCTTGTACTGGACTGTTCACAGATGCATACGCCCCGAAGCTTCGCTCTGCGTCTTTTGGATCAATTGAAAGTTTTTTGTCCCTATGATTCCGCCGTGCTGATTTTTCTCGATGCCAACGGGAAACTGTCCGGAACGTATTCCGAAGGCATTCCTTCCGACCAGCTCAATCTGTTCTTTTCTTATTACCTTAAAAACATGGACACACTTCCAAAATCTTTGAATTTCGACATATACACAAAGCTGCATGAACGCTGCGGATTTCAATTCTCCCAAATCATCCGATGGAGGGACATACCTGATGGAGAGTTTAAACGAGACTACATTGATGTTCTTGGGCTTATTTACTCCTGGGGCTTCTGCTTTTTCGATCTTTTCGGTGCGTATCGTGTTATTTTTTCCATCGATCGAAAGAAGGAAAGGCCGTTCTCGGAGATTGAGCAGGCACGACTCGGGCTTGCGCTGCCGATTTTAAACAATATGCACCGTAATTTCTTTTATCAGGGGACGGACGCCAAAGAAAAGGTCGCACAAACACCATGGAAAGGTTACGATTTTACACCGCGCGAGCAGGAGATTGCCGGATTGCTCTGCCAAGGGATGACGGCGCAGAATATTAGTACGGCTCTTTTCATCTCTATTGCCACGACCTACAAACACATCACCCACCTTTTTAAAAAAGCAGGGGTAAATTCGCAGCAGGAACTCGTTGCAAAGCTTTTAAACTCGAAGGAGCCGTAAACGAGAGCCGAAAGTCAGGCTTTTCGTGGACATCCATATTTCTGCAAGGCGGTAAAGACGGTCTAAATTTGCCTGGTCTGGGCTGTCCTCGTTGGCGCACCCCGGTATTTTGCGAATAAGGGCTCTTATGTTTCCGCAAGTAGCGGTATACAATGCATCTGCTTGGGCATAGTCAAGCCCCATAGACTTAAACGCGAATAAAAAATGACTTTTAGGCAAAAGATTCGGATTTATATTTCCCTCGATGCAAGTGGACTTCTTATTAAAGCATATAATTACAGTATTTCCGTTTGTGATAATATCGTCCGCACAGGGGTAGTTTAATAAAAAACTTTCCCGCATAATTGCGAAGATAATTGGGAAAAAGACCTGGAGTCGTTAACCACACTACAGCGTTCTCGCTTTCCCGTAGCGCCGCCAAAGCGAAACCGTACGACGCAATACTGGTTTACCCTTTTTTCTTCCATTTCTGCAATCTAACAATCCGATAACATCCAGCCATCCACGAAGGGCTCTATTGTATGTACCTCCGATTGTTTTTGGCGGGGAAACAATCGGGGGGCTACGGGTATGCAGCGATCCAGCATTGCCAGCGCGAGATAAACAAAAAGCACCCTTTCAGCAAATTCGCTGAAAGAGTGCTTTTTGCTCGTCTGTGCGAGTTCAGGCGCTTTGTATTCTGCATCTATTCTTGTTAAACAGGCAGTCAGCCTGTCAAAACTCATGCATTTTCAATGTCCAAATATAAAGAAAAAACCTTCCATGATACGGCACAGTCAGATTCGGCAGCGAACAACGGGCAGTATCAAAGAAGGTTTCTTATGAATGATGGAAAAAAGGGAATTTCCAAAGATCCAGCAGCGCGGCGGAGTGAGCTGTTACACTGTTGTCATTCTGATAAACGGAGGTTTTCTCATGGCACAGATCTTTGGCTATGCGCGGGTATCGACCCGCGAGCAGAATGAGGCGCGCCAGCTTCTGGCGCTGCGCGAATTCGGCGTGGAGGATGAGCGCATCTTCACCGACCGGCAGTCCGGAAAGGACTTTGACCGCCCGGCCTACCGTCGGCTCGTGCGGCGGCTGCGCCCCGGCGACACGCTGGCCGTCAAATCCATTGACCGGTTAGGGCGGAACTACCGCGAAATTTTAGAGCAATGGCGAACTCTCACACACGAGCGGCGCGTCGGCGTCGTGGTGCTGGATATGCCGCTGCTCGATACGCGGCAGGAGCGCGATCTCGTCGGAACGCTGACGGCGGATATCGTTTTGCAGCTTCTCAGCTATGTGGCAGAAACGGAGCGTGTCTTAATCCGCCAACGGCAGGCCGAGGGCATTGCCGCCGCGCGGGCGCGAGGGCAGACGTTCGGCCGCCCGCGGCTGGAAGTTCCGCCCGCATTCGCGGAGGTATACCGCCGCTGGAATAGCGGCGAGATGAGTTCGCGTGCTGCGGCGGAGCGGTTGGGCATATCGCAGCCGACGTTCCTGCGCTGGGTGCGCGAAACGCCGTAGGTCACGCCATGCGGCGCAGCCGTTCAAAGCGGCACTCCGTCCAGAGCTCCAGCCCAAGGGGGAGAAGGCACAGAAAGGCGTAGCCCACCGCAGAGGCGGCGGCGAGGCCGTTCAGCGGCTTCCAGAGAATGACCGGGTCGTAGAACATCTCCGTCGCGCCGAGAATTATGCCCATGCCGGTCAGAATGATGCCGGAAAAGAGCGCGATGACGAACGCGCGGTCGCGGTTATCAAAGCGATAAATAGAAAACGCCGTCCGGCCGCGGAGTGCACTTCCCCGGCTCTTCATGGAGTCCGCCTCCAGCGCGAGCGCCTGAATGAGCCATGTAATGAGCATGGAGAAAATGCGAAGGCAATGCACAAACCGTTCCCAGACATTCCCTTGATTACTGCCCCGGCCGATGCCCTTTTGGGCGAGATCAATGCGCACGGCCTCGCGGTTCAGGCGCGGGATGAGCCGCAGCAGTATCGTAAGAAAGAGCGCGAGCCGCGGGCTCACACGCCCGAAGAGATACACGACCTTGTCGGACGACACGACGCGGAAGAGAGCGCTGCACCACATGCACACGCACGCCGCACGCACGCCGAGCACGAGCCCATAGAGAAGGCTCTCCGCCGTCATGCTGTTCCCGATGAAGTTCTGCCGCAGCACGGTCACGCCGAAGTGATGGCTTCCGGCGTAACAGAGCGCAAAAACCAAAACGAGCGGCACGAGACAGAGATCAAAAACAAGTGCGCGCTGCCCGCCCCGCCGGACGCTGTAAGCGAACGCGGCGGCGCAGGCGATGGCAAGAAACACGGGGTGTGAGAACGCGATACTGCCATAGAGCACGGCGGTAAAAAAGATGAAATTTACCGCCGGATGGCAGAACTCAAAGCCCATCGTCTTCCCCCATCCCGTATTGGAGCTTCACGCGGTCGAGCTTTTCGAGCAGGGGCTTGCCGAAAAGGAGCATCGTGAGCAGCGTGCAGAGCCCCTGACTCAGATTGACCGGGAAGCCGGATACATAGAGCGGCCACGCCGTCTGCGCGTTGATGACCGGCAGCGTGAGAAACACGGTGCAGGTGTCGAGCAGCGGCCCGACGAACAGCAGCACGGCGAGAAAGCCGAAGGTGCCCATTGCAACGGGCTTTTTCGGCAGACGGTTTTTGGCAAACAGAAACCCGGCGAGCATGCCGCCCGCGCCGTAGGCAAACATCTGCCACGGCGTATACGCGCCCTGCCCATAGAAAAAGTTGCTTGCAAGCGCGCTGACCGCGCCCACCATAAAGCCCGCCTCCGGCCCAAACGCGATGCCGGAGAGCATGATAACGGCGAAGATCGCCTTGAAGTGCGGCAGCGGGATCACCACGCGTGCGGCCACGGCCAGCGCGGAAAGCACCGCGATCACTACAAGCTCGCGCGCCTGCGGCCTGCGGCTTTCAAACGCCAGCAGAAACGGCACGATCAGCTCCACAATGACGAGGGTGCTTGTGATATAGTAGCCCCGGCCGGGGAGACGCATACAAAGGAACAGTGTCAGCGGAATAACAAGGAGAAAATCCGCAAGCATCACGATATGGGACTTTTTCACAGTTCAGTCCTCCTTGTTTTGCCGGTAAAGGTCTATGACGTCCTCCGCAGTGACGGCCATGTCGAACACATGGCGGCTCATGCGGTGCGCCGCGGTCGTATAGAAGCTGTTGTTGCCGAAGAACCGGCGCGGCGTGTCGGTCGTGAGGATCTGCCCATCGAAGAACATGGACACGCGGTCGGCGTACCGGGCGCAGAACTCCACATCATGCGACACCATGACGATCGTGATGCCTTGCCGTTTCAGATCGGCGAGGATCGCGGCGAACGTCTCCTTGAAGAAGCTGTCAATGCCTTTTGTCGGCTCGTCGAGCAGCAGGAGCTTCGGCTCGGTGAGCAGCACCTTGGCGAGCGCCGCGCGCTGCTGCTCGCCGCCGGAGAGATCGTAGGGGTGGCTCTCGAGCAGCGGCGTGATCTGACAGATCTCCGCCGTGCGCGCGATCTTTTCCGCGTCGGCGGTCATCTCCGCGAGGTCTTCCCGCACGGTCTTTTTCACGAACAGGCTCTTGGGATCCTGCGGCAGCATGGCGATGCAGCCGCGGAACAGCTCCTTCGTGCTGTATTTCTCCATCGGCTTGCCGAAGAGCCGGATTTTTCCACGGTATGGGCGGCAGATGCCGCAGATGGCTTTGAGCGTTGTGGATTTGCCCGCGCCGTTGCCGCCGAGAATGGCGTATATTTCCCCGGCAGGAATCTCCGCGGACACGCCGCGCAGAATGTCCCGGCCGTCTTTTTCGTACCGGAACCACAGTTCCTTCAAGCTCAGCGCCGGATTTTCGACTTCCGTCGGGGCGCTCGCGGGTTCGGCCTTGAGCTTCGGCGCGGCGGGGAATTCGCCGCTCAGCCAATTCCGTCCCTGCCGGACGGTCAGCGGGCTCTCTCCGGTGCAGCCCGCGCCGTAAAAGACGCGCACGGGCGTGGGCATCGCGGCGAACATGGGATTCTTCTGCTCAAAGAGCAGCTGCCCGACGTTCGCGGGCGCGTCGTCCGCGATAATTTTTCCGCCGTCCATCACGACGGCGCGGTCGGCGTAGGGGAAAATGTCCTCGAGCCGGTGCTCGGTGATGATGACGGTCGTGCCGAGCTCGGTGTTGATCTTGCGCACGGTGTTGAGAAAATCGCTTGCGGCGATGGGGTCAAGCTGGCTCGTCGGCTCGTCGAGGATCAGCACCTCCGGCTGCATCGCCATGATGGAAGCGAGATTCAAAAGCTGCTTCTGTCCGCCGGAGAGCGTGGCCACATCGCGGTGGAACCAGTCCTGAATGCCGAAATAGCAGGCCATTTCCGCCACACGCGTGCGCATGGCCGTCTGGTCGCAGCCGAGACTTTCGAGCCCGAACGCGAGCTCGTGCCAGACCTTGTCCGTGACGATCTGATCGTCCGGGTTCTGCATCACGAAGCCGATCTTCGCGGCCTGGTCGCGCCCGGATACCTGCGCGAGCGGCGTGCCGCAGAAGAGAATCTCGCCGCTGCGTTTGCCGTTCGGCGTGAGCACCGTCTTGAGATGGCGCAGCAGCGTGGTCTTGCCGCTGCCGGAGCGCCCGCAGAGCACGAGAAATTCCCCCGCGCGGATGCGCAGCGAAACGCCGTCGAGCGAGAGCTTGCCCTTCGCCGCGGCATGAGAAAAGGTCAGATTCTGGATATCGAAATGTTCCATTGAACGGTCTCCTTTATATGTAGAACGGTGGGGATCAGAAGAAACACGGCGTAAGCGGCAAAGCCGAGCACCGGCAGCCCCCGGAGGGGAGAAATATAGAGGTCCGGCGCATACGCCGCTTCAGCGTCGCCAAAAGCAAGAACGAGCACTGGCAGCGCGATCTCCAGCGCGAGCAGCAGCCAGTCCGTGCCGGTCATCGCGTAGCGCTGGAAGCTCGTCCGCTTCGCGCAGCCGTAGCCGCGGCTGCGCATGGAGTCCGCCGTGACAATACCGCCCTCGAGCGCCCACGATGTCAGCGTACCGAGCACGGTCATCCCCTCGGCGAGCTTTTCCTTTGTGCCGTCCTGTTCGGAAACGCCCCGCCCGATGGACGCTCTGGCCCCGGCGATCTGCCGGGCCTTTCGCATCAGATTGGGGATCATGCGCAGCACCATCACGAGCAAAAGTGAGAGCGCCGGAATCAGATTCCCGAAAAGGCTCGTGAACTTGTCGCTTGTCAGCACGGCGTTATAGCAGCCGAACCAGAGCAGCATATTGACGAACACCGCCGCGAGCGCCGCGCCGTAATAAAGTGCTTCGAGCGTGTACGGGCGGCCGAAGTATGTAAACAGTACCGTCGGCCCGTATGTATTAAAGAGCGGGTTGACCGCCGTGAACACGAGAAACAGGGGAACAAGACCCCCGATGAACCGCCAGCCCCGCCGCCCATGCAGCAGAAGATAATAAGCCGCGCCGCTGACGACCCCCGCGAGCAGATACGCCGGGTGCTGGTTGAGCATCCCGCCGAGAATGGCGCCGAGGAAGAACACAAAGTTCACCGCCGGATGGCGCTTGGAAAAGGCGTCTGCTCTCATTTCACCATGCCTGCCGCGCCGACGTCGTCGCCGAGCCCGGCGCAGGTGTAGCACCAGACGATTTCCTCGCCGCCCGTGAGCACATAGCTTGAGCAGCCGTAATTGGGGAACGAACCGTTGACCTTGTACATCCAGCCGGACTCCGGCCCGGCGTCGAACTCATAGAGATGACCGATGCCTTCAATATAATAGCTGTCGTAGAGCGGCGTCCAGCTGTATTCGAGCTGCAGCTCTGCCGCGGCGCAGACACGCTGCAATACGCCGAACGCCGTCTCTCCATCGGCAAAGGATACCGTCGTCTCCGGCAGCATCACGCCGTCGCGCGGCACATAGGGGAGTTTCTCCTCGCGTAGTGAATCAAGGCTTTGGAGCACGGTGTCGCACCGGATCGTGATGGTGCATGTGAGTTCCTGCTCCGGCTCGGTCAGTGCATTATCATTCAATTTTTGTATATGGTACTCCGTGCCGAGCGCGGCAGGGGCGGCGTCCCTTTGGCTGAACGCCCAGAACCCGCCGCCGGCGGCGAGCGCCGCAATGATGAGCACCATGATGAGATTGGCGATTTTTTTCTTCTGCATGGGGCAAAACCACCCTTTCTGCTATTTGGCCTTTCCATTTTCGTATCATAGCATAGCTTTTTCGGTTTTTCTATCCCTTTCTCCGGCATGTTGCGGCGAAGAAAGCACATGATTTTGCCAAAACCGCTCGAAATAATGGTAGACTTTTTGTTTCAAAGGAGCAATCGAAGATATAGCGATGTATTTGTTTTTTATATACTACATCTTGACATTTTAAAACATACCACAGGTAAAAGGAATTGTCTGCTTTTTGTTTCAGTCACTCAACTGAATAGGTCTGCAAGGACACATAGCCGTCCGCTGTAAAGGCTCAGCAACGAGTCAGGCGCCGGTGAAAAAAGAAAAGGGGTGCGAATCCCCTTGCACGCACGGTACTGTATGCGTGAGTCCGTACCGAAGCGGCGAAAGCCGTCGGGACGAAAGTCCGCCATTTCGGAGCAAGGCTCCGGGAGAAGGTAGGATACGGGCGCGGAGAAGCGATTCTCCAGATCGTAAGCCAGAAGAATTATCATGTCCGGGACCATCTGACAGCGGGCGAGCTCTCCGTGTGTACAGTAGTGAAGACGAATCCGCTGATTCTCTCTTCTCCTTCGGGAGAAGAGAGGTCGGCGTTTTTTGTTTTCCGAAGACGGAAAAGGCCGAAAAACTCCCACAGCGGGAATAGCGGCATTTTCGCGTCTCCGGGCATTGCTATGTCAAAAAACTGTACGAGGAGAGGCACACGATGTCGAACAAAATGACGGCGAAATCGCGCGGCATGCTGAATCAGGCGCATATCCAGCAGGTTCTGGCCGAACCGGTGCGAAAGGCCGCGGAGGAGCAATTCGCCCGCGACCACGCGAACGACACGGACGAGGAGCTCTATGCGCTGCTCAAGGAAATGAAGCGCAAGCAGGGGAAAAACCTCAAGCCCGTGAAAACCGTCGGCCTGCAATACTTTGAAGCGCGGCTCGGCCGCTGGACGGACGTGATGGGCCGCATCAACCGCGAGCTGGAAGCCGAACAGGCGGAAACGCTCGGCATCTCCGCCGCGGAATGGGAGCTGCTGCGCACCATGCGCCAACTCTCCAGCGGGCATGTGACCGTCACGGTGAAAAAAGGCGAGATCAAGGCCATCCGCGCGCAGGAGCCGCCCCGCGCCGAAACTACCTCCGCCGCCGTCGCCGCGGCTCTCTGATACCGAAGTCTCCTATTTATATAAGGAAAGAGGATCGGGTATCGGGAAGCGACGGCTAAGAAACCCCTCAGTCACGGCGCTTTGCGCCGCGCCAGCTCCCCTGACGAGGGGAGCCAAGATAGTTTTCCGCAAACCCACTTGCCGCCCCTAACAGGGGCCGACTCTCCCCGGCGGGGAGAGATGTCGCCGCAGGCGACAGAGAGGGGGGTGGGGGTGGCAAAACCGAAGGTTTTGACGGAAGGGTTTTCCCTCGTAAGGGCTCCCTTGTGTAAAGGGAGCTGTCAGCGAAGCTGACTGAGGGATTGTTGTCCCTCATCCTATTTCAGCTACACCGGCCACCCGTGCCGTTTTAGCCGGAGATCGTTTTTCGCGGTCTCCGCGCTCGCCCTTTCCTGTTCCGGTAAAGCCGCCGGGACAAAACAAAGCGCCTCCCTGCCTTCCTCCGCCCTTTACGGACGGAGGAAGGACGAGCGGCGCACGTTCCGAGAGAAATATTTTTTTAAGGAGGCAACAGACACACATGAGAAAGAAACTACTGTCCCTTCTGTTGGCCGCGCTGATGATTCTCGGGCTTTTGCCCGCCGCAGCGCTCGCCGCAGAGGGAGACACCCCGCCGACGCTGGCGGAGGGCGTGGAAGAGAATGTCAGAAAGTACGGCTTTGAAGGCATTGCCTGGGAGCTTGATCTCTCCACGATTTTTACCGACGCGGACGGTGACACGCTGACCTATAAGGTCTCCGTCAACAACGCCGACCCGGTGGAAGCGGCGGAAAAATACAGCTACGTCTGCGGAGCGGATAACGCGACGCTGAAGTTCACCGCGAACGACGGCAAGGCCGATTCCGATAAAACCTACACCGTTACTCTGAACGTTGAGCCGAAGACCAAGCTTCTGCTGGAGTCCGGCAGCTCGGAGGTCGCTGTCGGCACGCCGTTCACTCTCGCCATGTCGACAATCTTCGATAACGGGTACGGTGTGACCGTCTATGTCTCCATCAACGGAGCAGACAAAGAATTTGTCAACTCCGGCAGCGTCAAGAAAGTGACCTTCAGCCGGGCATTTGCAAATCCCGGCGTCTATACGTTGAAGTTCTATGAAAAGCACGGACCGACCTTCGTCGGGCCCTACACCCACACGCTGACCGTCACCGGCGAGGCGATCGAAAACCGCGCGCCCGTCGTGCAGAATCCGACCGAGGGCCCCGGCCAGCTCGGCTCCGGCGTCAACCGCACGCAGTGGAAGCCCGATCTGGCGAGCATTTTCAGCGATCCGGACGGCGACACTCTGACCTATAGCCGCAGCATCGACGGTAGTGTTTTCTCGGAATACTATCCGACCGTCGGTATCCACGCCGACTATCTGACGTCGGACGGCATCCACACCGTGACCATCCGCGCGACCGACCCCTACGGCGAATATGCGGAGTTCACCGTCACGATCGAAAAGCTGACGAACCACAGACCCACCAAGAAGGCCGACGCGCCGGACAAACTCAGCGTGTTTGTTCCCGTGGGGGTTACCTACACCGTGGACGCCAACCTCTACTATGAGGACGTGGACGCCAAGGATCAGGGTAAACTGCGCTTCCTTAACAATCGTTATCAGTCTGCCGGTTCCTATACCGCCTCGACCGTGGGCGACACGAAGAGCGAGACCGCTTACTGCAATGATACCTCGAACGAAAGTGCCTTTTCCGGCATCGAAATTACCTACACGGCCATTGGCATTGACGATGAGAATGCGGTCATAACAAATGGCGAGACTTACAGCCGCAACCTTGCGGAGCTGAACTTCCCCGGCGATTACAAGGTGAGCATCAACGGCGGCGCAGAGCAGGATGCGGCGGAAAGCTACACCTTCACTCCGAGCAAGCCCGGCAAGTACTACCTGCACTTCTACGGCAGCCAGACCAAAACCGCGGAGCAGAACTACGTTGTGAAGCTCACGGTGCAGCCGAACGGCACGGAGCCCGCGCCGATGACGGTCACTATCGGCGAGAAGAACTACGATGTGAAGCTCACCGCGCTGGTCGGCAGCAAGGGCTGGTTCGGCGGACCGGACGACGTTCCGTTCTATCTCACGGCCGTTCCCGCGGACTTTAAGACCCTGACGCTGACGCTCAAGATGGAAAACGCCGCGAAAACGGTGATGTGCAACGAATGGAAAAATCTTGAAGGAGCGGACAACGTCTATACCGTCAAAAACCATGCATGCTCCACCGGCGATCTGGAGGTAAATGTTTCCGACGTGATCGACACCAGCAAGTACGGCGTGATCCCGATCCAGATCGAAGAGACGACCGGACAGATTACGGTCCTGCTCATTCAGGTGGGCGAACCCAAACCCAACACCCCGCCGACGCTGGCAGAGGGCGTGAAGGCGAGCGTCAAGGCCAGCGCCTATGAAGGCATTCCCTGGGAGCTGGATCTCTCCACGATCTTTTATGATGCGGACGGCGACGATCTGACCTACAAGGTATCCGTCAACGACGGCGAGTTTGAAGCCGCGGACGCGAAGTACAGCTACACCCCCGCGACCACCGAGAACAGCGTCAAGCTGATTTTCAAGGCCAACGACGGTAAGGTTGAATCGTCCGATACCTATATCGTTAAACTGGACGTTAAGCATACGCCCACGCGGCTGGTCGAATCCGGCAGCGGCAGTGCCGCAGCCGGCGCATACGCCAACGTGTATCTGGACAACGTCTTCCAGGACGATGCCAGCATATTCACGGATTTCGACTACTACGTTTCTATCGACGGCGGAGAAGAGTTCTTCTTCCTGCGCAGTGCGAAAAGAGGCGCCCAATTCAGCCGTGCCTTTGAAACGGTCGGAGAGCACACCCTGAAATTCCGTGCTGCTCTCGGCCCGCTCTTCTCCGATGTGTATACTTACACCCTGACTGTCACGGGCGAAAGCGTTACCAACTACAAGCCCTACATTCTGGATACTGCCAAGGATGAAGAACGCACGGAAGCGATGTGGACGGGCGGCGGCTCATATTATACGAACTGGAAACCCGACCTCTCGAAGGTGTTTGGCGATGATCTCAAGGATACGGGTGACAACGGCGAGCAAAGCAGACTGACGTTCACTTTCAAGGACGACAAGGACCCCAGCTTCTGTACCTACTATCCCAACACGGGCTACGCCACCGGCGCGAGCAAGAGTCGTGTTGGTGAGCGCACTGTCACCTTCCGCGCGACCGACCCCTACGGCGAATATGTGGAGTGGGTCACGCATGTCACGGTGATGGAGGATCACAAGGCCACGCGCAAGGAAGGCGTGCAGGAGGCTTACACCTTTGAGGTCCCCTTCGGCGCAACGCTGGCGCTCGATGCCGGGGACTACTTCGAGGATAACGACTCGAAGGATATTGGGAATGTAAAGTTCTGTGACACCACTACCCGCATAACCTATCAGCCGTATAAATACGTCGCTAATGACCCCAGCAGCGACACGGTTATAAAGCTGTTCGGTTACTCAGGCGGCGACTGGGGCTCCGAGTCCGTCACCTTCACATTCCGTACCGTGATGCCCACGAGCTGGCCGACGATCACCGATTTCACGGTCAGCAGCATGCGCGGCGTTGCCAATAGCGATACCGGCGCGGAAGAGGGCGACATTGCGGTCAAGAACGTGACCATCACCCCGTATGACACGCTGCGCGTTGCGAACGGCGAAGCCGCCGCGGGTCTCATCACGATCCGCGCGGACGAGGACGTCATCGCCGCCGCGCGTGAGAGCTACGAGCTCAGCGCCGGTAGAGCCACTGCCACTGCCAGCACCGGCGCGGCCGTCGGCGTAGAGCTGGACGACGATATTTTCCTGAAAATGGCGGATAACTACCGTATAGCGCACGCCGTCTCCGTTTCTCAGAATATCGAGAACGAGACCTACGGCGAATATACCCTTACTACCTATTATGATCTGATGCTCATCGGCTCGAACGCGCGTCCCATCCTCGCGGTGGAGAATGCTGCGCGCACTGAAAAGGTCACGCAGGACGTCGCGTGGACGATCGATCTCAACGGCCTGTTCTCCGACGCGGACGGCGATCCCCTGAGCTATAAGGTCTCCGTCAACGGCGCGGAAGCCGTCGCCATCGAGGGAAGCACCTATACCTATACGCCCGCGGACGGCGTACATACGCTTGTCTTCACAGCGAACGACGGCAAGGTCGGCTCCACCGACACCTACACCGTCACGCTGCGGACGAGACGCCCCGGCGCACCGGCGTGGCCGCAGGTGCTGGAGTACTCCGTGGAAAAGCTGGAGACTTACAGCGGCGGAATCGCGTATTTCCCCGTTGCCAAGACCGAGATTGTGCAGTATGACGCGCTGGTCACGGAGAACGGCAAAGCTTATGCCGGTGAGATCGTGATCTACGTCTCCGACGCTGACTTTGCCAGCCGCAACTGGTACAACGTGGTGAAGGGCACTGCGGTCTTCAAGGTCACCAACGGCGTGGAGAGCACGCTTGCTAACCAAATCAAATTAGAAAGCTACTATAAATGGGTAAATACTTCCGCCGCGTCGGTCACCGAAGACGGCCAGACGTGTTACTACTATGTGAAGCTGGTGCAGGCAGAAACCCCTGCGTTTGAGCCCGCTATCGGCAACGGCACGGCTGCCGGCACGACGGAGAACAACGTGACAACGTTCCCGGCGGGCAGCGGCACCGGCGCTCCCACCGTCACCGTGACGGCCCCGGCGAGCGGCTGGGCCGCTGGTGAAAACACCTTCACCGTGGCGTGCGACAAGGCGTGCGTCGTGCTCGTCAAGTCCGGCGAGACCTACACGAAGCTTGCCGCGGCGAACAGCGGCGAAACGCACAGCTTTACCGCCAACCTCGCCGAGGGCGACGAGATCATCGTCCGCCTCAAGGGCGACGTGAACGGGGATGGCGTAATCAACAACACGGACGATATTCAGACGTTTGCGGCCTCGCTCGGCAAACTGACACTGACCGGCGCAAATCTCTGCTGTGCAACCGTCAGCGGCAGCAGTAGTGTGACGAATACCGACTCGATTCAGATTGCCGCAGCTGCTCTCGGCAAGCTGGTATTTAAATGGTGATCTCAAGAAAGGAAATACATATGAAAAACTTTACCCAGCGTGGTATGGCTCTGCTGCTGTCGGTGCTGCTGCTCTGCTCCCTGAGCGTGGGAGCGTTAGCGGCGGACGATGTTGCGCTTAACGCCACGCTCAACGTTGAAAAGCTCACCAAAAGCGAAGAGGCTCAGACCGTAACGCTCACGGTAGCCCCTGCATCCGCCCTGAACATTGCCGGTTATGGCTTCACGGTTAACCTGCCGGAGGGCTGGAGCATTGCAGCCATTACCAACGATGATTCTAATGCTCCGCTCAACGCAGGAAACTACAACCTTAAAACCAATCAGATTGGATTTAAGACTGCCGACGCGGAGAACGCAACAATCAGCAAATTTGCTGAAATTACCATTTCCGTCCCCGCGAACACGGCAGCAGGAAACTATGACATTCTTATTAATGGCGTTACAGCAGATGCAGATTACGGCACGGTTCCCGTTCTGACCAACGCCACCACGGCCACCGCCACCCTCACCATTGAGGACGGCAGCGTCAAACCGCCCGAGCCCGTGATTCCCGAGGGCTACAGCGTGGCGGCGAGCGGCGATGCCGGCATCAACGTCGGCGAGGAAGCCACGGTTGCTCTGAACGTCACCCACAAGGAAGGCAATGCCTACAACGCCTATTACTTCGAGGTCAGCTACAACAAGGACGTTCTCACCTACAAGAGCGCGGGTGTGCAGGATGTCGTTGTGGACGAGACGACCGGTACGCTGAAAATTGCGGGCTACGGCGCGAATAAGGACAGCGGCACCGCTGCCGCCACGCTCACCTTCACCGGCAAGGCCGTCGGCGCGGGCAAGGTGACGATCACCAAGGCGAACGTTGACGCCAAAGCCAACGCCAACGCGCAGGACGCCCCCGCGGCGAACATCGACGAGGCCACCGCGACCGCGACGATCACCGTCGGCGGCTACAGCGTCACGCTGCCCGAGGGCTTCTCCGGCGCGGCGAGCGCTGCTGCGGGCACAGATTACACCTTCAAGGCCAACGGCGACGACTACGGCTGCTATGACGTGACGGCCACGATGGGCGGCGAGACTACCACCGTCACGAACAACGGCGACGGCAGCTTCACCATCAAGAACGTCACCGGCGAGATCGTGGTCACGGCCACGCCGAAGACCTACACCGTCACCGTTACCGGCACCGGCGCAGGCGATGTGAGCGAGAATGCGGCGACGGCCACCTACAAGACGGATTATACCTTCAAGCTGACGAAGGCGGACGGCTACAACTACACCGTCACCGTCACTGCGGGCGGCAACACCGTCACGGCTACCGCGACGACCGAGGGCGTTTACACGATCTCCGGCGCGGACATCAAGGGCGAGCTGATCATCACCGTGGAGAAGGCGGCCATCGTCATTCCGACGACGACCATCACCATCACCGGCGACACCGACGACGTGCAGGGCGGTCTGATCCTCACGGCGAAAAACGGTGAAGACACCACCTTTAAAATCAACAAGAAGGACGGCTACACCTACACCGTGAAGGCCGGCGATACCGAGCTCACCGTCGGCGCGGACGGCACCGTCACGATCCCCGGCAGTCTGCTTACCGGCGCGCCGCTGACCGTTACCGTCACCAAGACCGCGGTGAATCCCTACAGCGTTGAGGTGTATGAGTATGTGAAGCTCGACGGACAGAGCATCTGGCTCGTCGTTGCCAAGAGTGACAGCGTCCTTGCCTACGGCGCGGACACGATGTTCACCTCTGAGAAGTACGGCGGCTATTGCTGGCTCGTGATCTCCGCGGAAAATGCGGACACGGTTAAGACCGAGGCCATCGCCGCCGTCAAGGCGGGCAGCGGCACCGCGGCGGCGGTGGTTTACACCGGTGACGTGAACGGCACCGGCAACATTGACGTGAACGACGCCCAGCTCGTCTACAACATCTACAACACCGAGTACGCCAGCTTTGACGCACTCAGCCGCGCGAAGTTCCTCGCGGCAGACGTGAACGGCGACCGTACCGTAACGGTGCTTGACGCTGCGGCGGTCGTGAACACGGTTCTCGGCAAATAATGCAGCAAAAACTCGCATAAAAACTCCATATCCAGCCCTGCGTTCCCGCAGGGCTGGATAGCGCGTATTTTTCGGCAGAGTTTTCGGCTGATCCCCGCCGCCCACGGGCGGCAGGGATGAACCGAAAAACAAAGGCACCCTTGTATAAAGGCTCCCTCTGAGAGGGAGCTGTCGAGCGGAGCGAGACTGAGGGAGTGAACTCCTTCCGTCTCGGCTGTCGCCGAGCCACCTCCCTCGAAGAGGGAGGCAGAACCCCTCAGTCACGGCGCTGTGCGCCGCGCCAGCTCCCCTATTAGGGGAGACAAGTTAGTTATCCGAAATCCCGCTTGCCTCCCCTAACAGGGGCAGACTCTCCCCGGCGGGGAGAGATGTCGCCGCAGGCGACAGAGAGGGGGGCGGGGGTGGCAAAAACGAAGTTTTTGACGGAGAGGTTTATCCCCCGCAGGGGCTCCCTCTGAGAGGGGGACTTCGATATGTGCAACCATCCGAATCCGAAAAGGAGAAAGATCTATGAAGAAAACGGTCAGCCTGCTTCTGGCGCTGGTGTTGGCGGCGTCGCTGCTGCCGGGCGCGGCGCTCGCCGCCGGGAGCTACACGGCGGCCATGCCGATGGACCAGAGTACGTCCGTCGGCGAGGACACGGCGCTGCGTCTCGTCCTCGGCTCGGCGGACAGCCGGGACTACGCCGCGGCGTATCTCGTGCTCGCCTACGACGCCGAGCGCCTCGCGTTCGTCGGCTGCGGCGATGCGTCCTACTCCGTGAACGCCGCCGCCGGTACCGTGACGCTCGCGCGCTACGGCGCTTCCGCCGCCCTCGGCGCGGTGACGTTCACGTTCCGGCCCCTTGCCGCCGGTGATACGACGGTGCGGCTGACCGCGGCGAACATCGACGCCAAGGGCAACGCCAACGTGCAGGACGCCCCCGCGGCGCGCATTCTCGACGCGGAAACGGTGCTGCACGTCGCCGAGAGCTACACCGTCACGCTGCCGGACACGGGCTTTACGGGCCGCAAGACCGCCCCCGCGGGCCGGGACTACACCTTTGCGACCGACCCGGCGCACTACGATTACGCCGATCTCACCGTTACGGTCGGCGGCACGGCGGTGACGCCGCGCAATAACGGCGACGGGACATACACTATCCCCGGCTCCGCCGTCGCGGGCAACATTACGGTCACGGCCACGGTGACGCCGAAGAGCTTCACCGTCACCGTGGAAGGCGCGGGCAAGGACGACGTGCAGTACGGCGCAAAGGCGACCTACGGCAAGGATTACGTTTTCCGCCTTGTGCGCGACAACGGCTATACCTACACGGTAAACGTGACAATGGACGGACGGAAGGTATCCCCCCGCATCATGGGAGACACCTACACGATCCCGGGACAGTATTTGGACGGCGCGATTACCATCACCGTCGGCAAGACGGCCTCCACCCGCCCCGGCGGCAACACCCGCCCCGGTTCGGGCTTTGCTGTGATCTTTGACGGTTCCGGCGCGGACGCTGCCAGCGGCGAGCCGACCGCCTCTGCGGGACAGGATTACACGTTCCGCGTGACCCCCTCGGAGTTCTACGCTTACGAGCTGAGCGCGCAGGTGAACGGCGAGGATGTGCCGCTGCGCGATAACGGCGACGGTACCTATACCATCACCGGCGAGTACGTCGCCGGACCCATCACGGTGCGCATCGACCGCGAGGCGCGCGTGGATATCACCGTGACGGAATATGTGAAGCTCAAGGACAAGTGCTCGGTCTGGCTCGTGCGCGCCGCCGTCCCGGCGGAGCTGAATCTCCGCTGCACCTATGACGGCGAGCCGATGTATTACGCGCCACACTACGGCGCGTATGCCTGGCTCATCCTCTCCGGCGAAGGGCAGGAGAGTGTGGAGCGCGCGGTGAGCGAAGCGGTCGGCACCGGCCGCGGCGCAAGCGCGGGGCAGGTGTTCGGCAACGGCGACTGCGATCTTTCCGGCTTTACCCGCGCGGAGGACGCGCAGCTTGCTCAGGCAATGTACAACGCGCGGCACGAGAGCCTTTCCGGCGAGGATATGCTGCGGTTTCTGGAAAGCGACACGAATGCTGACGGCCATCTCGATATGGAGGACGGCGCGGCGATCGTATGGATCTATATGCACGAGAACGAGGAGGAGAAAAAAGGATGAAACGAACAGCAAAACGCATTTTCACGGCGGTGCTCGCGCTCACGCTCGCGCTGCTGCTCGGCACGGCGGCGCTGGCCGCCGACCCCGCGTTCACCTTTGATCTGACGGTGGACGGCGAGCATACCAAAACCGTCGCCCCCGGCGACATCGTCACCGTGCTGCTCACCTTGCAGCGCACCGACGCGGACGCGGGCTACACCATGTACGCCATGCAGGACGAAATCCTCTATGACCCGGATTTCTTCGAGCTGGTGGAGGGCGGCGCACTGCTGACCTCCGGCGTGCAGAGCACGGATATCACGCTGCGCGACGGCATGCGCGAGTTTTACATGAACTATCTCTCGCTCTCCGGCGGCGCGGCGTGGAACGCCCGGACGGTCGTTGGCAGCGTGCAGTTTCGTGTCAAGGCCGAGAGCGGCACATCGAAGATCACGAGCCAGAACTATCTTGTCGCGCGCGAGGACGGCTCCGATTCCTACAGCTGCACAGCGGAAGACGTGACGATCATCGTGTCCACCGACTGCCGCGTGCGGTTTGAGTCGAACGGCGGCAGCGCCGTCGAGGACCAGACGGTGCCCTACGGCGAGCATGTGACCCTGCCGGAAAACCCGCAGCGCGAGGACTGGTACTTTGCCGGATGGTACGCCGACATGGATCTCAAAACCATGTGGGATTTTGAAAATGACACCGTGCAGGGCAACATGACGCTCTACGCCCGCTGGACGAAGGACAAGAGCGAGGCGTTCGGCCTGACGGGCGGCAGCGGGCCGTGGCTGTGGGCCGGTATCGGCGGCGGGGCTCTGCTGCTGGCTCTGCTGCTCTTGCTGGTGCTGCTGCGCAAGACCGTGCGGTTTGAAACCGGTGTCGGCTCCGAGATCGACGCGGCGCGCGTCTGGCGCGGCCGGGCGGTCGCCCGCCCCGAGGATCCCCGGTGCGCCGGTGCGCGCTTCGGCGGCTGGTATACCGACAAGGCACGGACGAAGCCGTGGAACTTTGAAGAAGATAAAGTAGAGAAAAACATGACGCTGTACGCCCGTTGGCTTTGACAGCGGAAAAACTGCGCAGAAGAGGTGCAAAAGCCCATGACACAGACATACGGAAAGGGTAAACGATTCATAACGCTGCTGCTCGCGGTCGTTATGCTCTTCTCGCTGGCGCTGCCCGCCGCCGCCGTTTCGGAGACGGAGAGCACCGCCGAGCCAACGGCGGCAACGGCGACGCCGGAGACGAGCGCCCAGCCGTCGGCAAAACCGGCGGCATCGGCAAGCCCGGAGATGACGGCCAAGCCGTCCGAAGCCCCGGCGGTCTCGGCCAGTCCGGAGACGGAGAGCGAAACGGAAAACGGAGAGACGCAGCCGCTCTATGCCCCCGCGAGAGCGGAGAAGGACGGGTATTTCGTCCTCGCCGCGGAGACCTCCGCGGACGGCGTCACAACGGACGGCTTTGCGCTCGCGCCGGTGCGCGTTGAGTACAAAACCGGCGACACGATCCTCGACGCCGTGGCGCGTCTGGAGGACGTGACGATCTCCGAGCGCTTCGGCGCGGACGTGGAGACCGGACGCATCACGCTCAACGATAAGGAATATGTAGCCGCGTGCGACACGCACGTCGGCGTTATGACCCTGACGGATATGTACCGTCCGGAGGAAGTGGGCGTGGTGCGTCTGCACCAGAGCGTGCAGAGTGAAAACGGCGCGGACTACTTCCCCGAGGCGCTGCAGAACCTCCTGCGCGCGATGGCCGCGGCAGAGGACAGGGAGAGCAGGGCATATCTCTCGGCCGTCGAGAGCTACGGCGAGGCCGTGGAAAGCCCGGCGCTGGCCGCGAAGCTGACCGCCGCACTCGGCTGGACGCCGGAGAGCGAGGCATCGCCTACACCAGTGGCTTCCCAGACGCCCGCCCCGTCCGCCGTTCCGGCGGACGGCGAAGATGCGTCGGGCACCAAGGAAACGCCTGTCCCGGCAGCCACACCCTCGGCACCGGCGACGATAGCGCCGGTACGGGTGCAGCCCGCCGCGCGCACGGAAAGCTCGGACGACGCCGAGAAATCGCCCTCCGCGTCGCCGTCCGAATCCCCGGCGGCTTCCCCGTCCGCGTCTCCCTCTGCGGAGCCGTCGGAAGAGCCGGGGGCCTCCCCCACGGCGGAGCCGTCCGAGACGCCGAAGCCCCATTCGCCGGAGCTTGTCTACGGCGTGGAGGCTGAGGCGAGCGAGGTCACGGCGGTGAACCGCGCGTGGAATCTCGACCTTACGAAGATCTTTACCGATTATAATAACGACGATTTAACCTACACCGTCGCGATGGACGGCGGCGAGGAGGAGACGGTCGAGGGAACCGTTTATTCCTTCACGCCGGACGCCGTGGGCGAGCATACGCTCGTCTTCGCCGCGGCGTGCGCGGCATCCGAGCTGCGCGCCGTTTACACCGTGAAACTCTCCGTGCAGGAGGGCGTTTACGAGGTACGCTTTTCCATCTCCTACGCGGGCATCGACCTGCCGGACGCCACGCTGACGCTGCGCGACGCCAACTATCAGCTTGTCCCGCACACGCAGGGCAACTATAACTTCATGCTCCGCCCCGGCAAGTATATGTACTCCGTCTCGATGGAGGGGTACGAGGACGTGGAGCAGGTAATCATCAAGGTGGTCGAGTCGGACGAGCCGATGGTCATCAACGTGGAAATGGCCCCCACGCAGACGGTGAAGTACCCGGTCATGTTCTACCTGACGGACACAGACGGCAACGCCGTCACCGGCGCGACCGTGACGGTCGCCAGCCTTGACTATAACAACCAGAAAACCACCTCGACCGAGGCCGGTGAGGGCTATTACTCCCTCAGCCTGCCGCGCGGGCGGTATACCTACACCGTCTCCTGCAAGGAGGGCTACGGTCTCAAACAGCAGGGATTTAACTGGGTCACTTACGATTACCGTGAGCTCTACGAGCCCTGCGAGGGCGAGCTCACGGTGAAAAAGACCACGGAGAATCAGGAAACCGCGCTGACACTCACGCAGGTGAATTATCCTTGGCTCACAAACTTCCGCTTCCAGAATGTCAGCAGCGTTTCGGCGCGCGAGGATCAGGACGCGTGGAACATCCTGCAGGGTGTACCATACAGCGAGCCCATCACGCTGCACTTTGACGGCCCCGACTACCGACGTATCAGCACCGATCTTTCAATCTCCAACGCATTCATTTTCGATCCCGTTGGCAAGACGCAGCCGGACGCCGCGGCGGAGATCGCCTATACGAATCTCAGCGGCGAAGACAAGACTCTCTCCTTCACCTTTAACGGCGTGCTGATTGATGAGAACGGCCAGAAGGGCTGGAAGCCGAGCGATCTCGCCAACGAGGTGGACGGCAGCGGCCGCTTTACCCTGACGCTCACGCGCGGCGAGAAGGTGCAGCAGTACAACGTGGAGCTGCTGCTCCACCGCACGCTCAAGAATCTGACCGTCTCCGCCAACGGCGAGGCGGCGCTGCTCGGCCCCGCGTTCTCGCGCGATATCACCGAGTATAACGTGGAGGTCCCGGAGGGGACAAAGGCGCTCTTCATCACGGCGACGCCGTTCTTCACCGAATCCCGCGGTTACCGCGTGACGATCAACGGCGAGGAGGTGACCGGCGGCGAGATTGCGGAGGTCTCCTTTGCCGGCGGCAGCGCGGACGTGAAAATCACCGTGTCCCACACGGCGGACGAGGCGCGCGGCCTTGCCAGCGCGACAACGTATACGCTCCACGTCACCGAGGGCGTTTCGAGTGCCTACGATACGCGCTTTTCCGTCACCGGCGGCGGCGCGGCCATCGTGGACGCGGAGATCGCCGTATTCGATGTTTATGGTCAGCGTATGACCGCCTCCGCGGAGGACGCGTATACCTACTCGCTGCTCACCGGCGATTATACCTACGAGATCACGGCGGAGGGGTATAAGAAGGAGACCGGCTCCTTCACCGTTGGCATGGCCGAGCGCACCGTGAGCGTCGTGCTCGAGCCGAAGACCTATGAGGACGAAATGCTCCTCAAGGCATTGATCGTCGGCCACGGCCAGTACGTTGACGGCGTAATGCAGTATACGCCCTCTCTCCGCACGGACGTGCGTCCGGGCGTATTTGAATACCATGTGCCGCTTACCGGAGACAGCTATTTTGGCTACATAAAAGCGGAGTTTTCCGAGGGCGCTACCGTTTCTCTCGAATATACCCACGGCTATGACGATAACAGCAGCACCTCCCACAGCGAGGTCTACGATCTCTCCAACGGCGGCTGGGCGATGTCCTACCTCGGCGAGCGCTACGGCGTCGTCGGCGAGGAGCAGAAGCGCACGGTGCGCGTAACGCTCGGCGATGTGGAGCAGGTCTATACGTTCTATTACTCCCCGCTGCCGGAGCTTTGGAGCATCTCCGTCAGCACGGACGTCGGACCGGAAACACTCTCGCCGGTCTTCAGCGGCAGGCAGGAAAGCTACACCGTTGCCGTGCCGATGGACGCGCAGCGCGTGTACATCCGCACGACCATGAATTACAAGCTCACGGATGAGCCGGCTAAGAGCGTCTCCATCGACGGCGTGCGTCTCCCGGCGGACTGCCATGGGCGGTATGTCACGCTCTCGACGGATGAAAACGGCCGCCAGACCATCCCCGTCACGATCTCCTACAAGGCGAGCGGCGTGAGCCGCACCTATATGCTCACCGTGCAGCGCGAGGAGCGGCACGACACGCCCATGCTCAAGAGCGTGTATTTCGAGGGTGCGCTCAAGAGTGTGATGGAGACCGGCTTCCAGCCGGACCGGTATTACTATGAGGTTTGTACCAGCGGTTCCGTCGGGTTTCAAAGCAGGATCCGGGCCGGCGCGCAGCTCTCGGACGAGTATGCCGACGGCACCTATAAGTTCCTCCTCATGAACGCCGATGGCAGCACCACAGAGCAGAGCTGGTCACGCACCAACGATACCGCATACACCGACGAAAACATTTTCGGCGACCTTACTACGGCCGTGACCGGCATCACCATCCGCTGCACGAGCGCGGACGGCGAAACGGTGCAGGACTATGTCTTCCGGTTTTACATCCATTCGTATCAGAACTTCAGTTTTTCGGATGCAAACGGCGGCAGCGACATTTCCCAATCCTATATTCCAGAGGGTAAATTGGAGTACCGGCAGGAGGACGGCTGTATTATCGAGGGAAGCGTCCGGACGGTTGCCGTGACGGAGGATGTCGAAGGCATCACGGCCAAAAACCTTGGCAGCAGTGTGTATTCCTTCCTTCTGGACGGCGAGCCGCTGGAGGACACCAGCGTTGTCATCCCCGTCGGCGAGCAGGACGAGGAACACATATTCACGTCCTATGTGACCGGCGCTTCATGGGTGCGCCCGACGAATTATGTCCTGCGCATTGCCCATGCGCAGACCGTGGTCCTCACGGCGATCAACGGCGAGACCGGGAAGAATCTTCCGAGCAGCGCCAAGGTCACCATGACGGTGACTGACGAGGACGGCGCGGAGTGGTGGGCCAACGATACCCGCAGCGCCGCGCTCAAATATGCCGGAAGCAAGGTTTACAGCCTTCCTGCGGGCATTTACACCTACAGGATCTCGGCGCAGAACGAGGCCGGGACGAAGCTCTGGAAAGAGGTCACCGGCACGTTCGTTGTGACGGACGAGAGCCAGTCCATCACCGTGGAGCTGCCGCTCTATAACCGCGGTCCCTTCGCCGTGGCGGTGAACGTCACGAAGGACGGCGCGCCTGTGAAGGGCGTGAAGCTCACCGTGAACGGCGAGACGAAGGACCTTTTTGACGGCACAACGGAGCTGAAGCTCTACACCGGACGGAATTACACCTACACCGTGGAGGCGCCCGGATGCCGCACGGTGAGCGGAACGTTTGACGTTCTCGGCGAGGCAAGGACGCTTGACATCGCTATGGAGTCCTCCCCGGGCGCGATTGCGGGTGAGACGGTCACGGTCTATGTCTCGCTCATGGACGGCGACAAGTACATGACGGACGCGCAGGGCGATATTTACCGCCGCCCCGTCACGGTATCCTACGCCGATCTCAGTGAGTATTATATGTCCGGCTACTACGACGATTATGTCTATGATCCGCTGACGACCAACTGGACCAAAACGGACGGGCCGACCGGACAGGTCACGGTGCTCATGGCGCTGCTGGAGGTGGAACGGCAGTTTTACGGCGAGAATACGCTGACGCTCACCGAGCGCAGCAAGAATATCGGCTCACCATATGTAGACATAAATTACTTCGGTGGCGAGGTATCAAGCTTCATGGGCAGCGCCCGGCCGGTCAATCTCTTTGTGGATCACTGGTACGGCTATAACTACCAGACCCCCGGAGTGCCCGCGCCGAAGATCACGTGGCTTCGCGCGCTCTCGGACGGGCAGGATCTCACCATCATGGTGAACGACGAAAAATTCAACAGTGAGTATTTCCTCGGCTTTGTCCTGCCGGGCTCGGACCACCACACGAATTACCTGCCTGTAAACGAGCTGAACGCCGTGGTGAACAACTATTCCCGCCTGACCGTCCGCCCGGCAGTAGCCGGCACGCAGTGGCCGTTGACGAACGGCGCCGGAAAGTGCCATGTCGAGGTGCGCCGCGCCGACGAGACCGAATGGCGGACGCTGGATGACGTGAGCGACGTTAAAACTGGTATCAGCATTTTCTTCGGCGAGCCGGGGATCTATTACCTGCGCGTCAAAGATACCAATATCTATAGCTATAAAACAGCGTACCACTGGTACGGCTCCGTGCGCGTGGTGAAAGCGCAGGTCACGCCGGTAAACGTCCTCGTCTCGGCCACGTATCTGGACGAGCCGGTGACATCGGGGGTCACTGTTACGTTCACGGACGTTAACGGCAAGGTAACGCATGGGCGGATAGGGGAAAACACGCTCCAGCCCGGCGAATACACCTACACGCTCGCCTACACCGCGGACGGAAGAGAGCTCACCAAAACCGGGCGCTTCATGCTCTCCTCCGGCGAGGACTATGAGATCCATGAGGAATTCCTCGAAAAGCCGCTGCTCAAGAGGATCGAAATCAGCGAGAGCGGCGAGCCGGGTACGTGGAACGTGATCAATTTCACCGGCGAGCGCGGCGTGTTCCACTACGAGGGGCAGGTCGCGGAAACGACAGGCCGCAAGCATATGTACATCCGCGCGGCGTTCGCCGACGGCGTGACAGGCAAGATTGAAGCCAAATATATCCTTGGCGGCTACACGACGGAAACCTCGTTGTCTTTGGAAAGCGGCTCTACCTACGCCGGAGAAATGAGCCAGTTTTTCTGGGTCGCCAATGATCGCAGTGGCGACAAGACCATCACGGTCACTGCCACGGCGGACGACGGACGCGAGCAGATCTTCACCGTAGAGGTCTATATGGAGCCGTGGATCCTCCGCGCAGGCGTGACCTCCGGCGGCCTGATGCAGACGCTCGCCATGGAAAACGGCAAGCGGAACTTCACCGTTGAGGTGCCGGCCGGCGCGGACAGCGCCGAGCTCATCCTCGTGCCGTTCGACACGAGCAATGACTATCTTGGAAAAGAGCGCATCCCCATCACGATCGACGGGTGCGAGCCGGAGGTTATCCCCGGCGACGGCTGCATCTTCCGCGTGCCGCTTGACCCGGAGAACGACACGACATTCATCGCGCATATCTCCGCCTGGGGGCGCACGACCGAGTATACGTTCACGCTCACGCACAAGGACCAGCCGCAGGGCGAGGAGATCCTCGAAGACCTGACCATCCTCCATGGACCGATCGCCAATAAAAAGACACTCGCGCTCTACCCGCTGTTCCAGTCGGACGTACACGAATATACGCTGACCGTGCCCGACAGTGAGACGTATCTGGACTTTAAGGCGTTCGTGCCCGAGGCGCAGCGCGAGGGCGCGAAGGTGGAGGTCACCTATCTCTCCAGCTGGGGCGGCACCGGCTCGCCGAGCACCGGCATCGAGACCACGAAGCTCACCGACCTGACCGGCGAAACAGCGCAGGAGATAAAGCGGATACTGCGCCGCTATGTCCCCGGCGAGAGCTGGATCAACATTACCACCACGGATAAGGACGGCGGACAGCAGGTCTACCGCATCCGCGTGCTGCGCGACCGCTCGGTTCAGAACGTTACGCTCTACCGTGAAAAGGTCACCGCGGACAACTCGCAGAACTTTTACTATTATGGCATCGCAAGGTGCGAATTCGATCCAAAGACGCTCGAATGCTCCGTGGACGTGTCCGCAACGCTCGAGACGGTGTATATGACGTTTGGGATCGGCAACACGGAGTATTATGAGGTCACAGTAGACGGTGAGACGCTCGAAGAAAGCATAACGCTCAACGGCGAGCAGAAATCCGCCAGCCGCACGGTGTATACTCTGCCGCTCGACGGCGCAAAGACGCGCTTTACCATTGATCTTGTCTACGACGACGGGATCGTGGACCGCGTGGAGAAAACGTACAAGCTCACGATCAACCGCTCGCTGCCGGTGAAGGTGAAGTTCAACGTCACGCCGGAGGACGCGGTTTACAATGTCCTGCTGCGTGATGCGGACGACGCCGTGTACTATCCGCGGCTCGGCACCTTCACGCTCGGCCAAAAGGAAAACTATGCCTACTCCGTTTCCGCGGTGGGCTATGTGGCGCAGACCGGCTCCTTCTGCGCGGAGAAGGACATGGAGATCGACGTCGAACTTATCCCCGCCGAGGCGAACCCGGACATTGACCCCGAGCTTCCCGCCGAGTGGGGCAACTTCCGCGGCAACGACGATAATAACGGCGTCACGGACGCCAAAACGCCGACGAGCGCGGACAACGCCGAGCTCTACTGGGCAACGTCCATTGCGACCGGCGGTCAGGCCAACGGCGCACCGGGTACGCCCATCATCATCAACGGCGAGCTTTACAGCTACTCCGGCAAGGAGCTGCTGCGGCTCGATGCGGAGACCGGCGAGGTACTGGCCCGCGGCGAGATGCAGGGCAGCTCGCCCTTCGCCATCACGCCTCCGGCGTATGCCGAGGGCATGATCTTCGTAGCGCTCGGCGGCGGCATGGTGCAGGCGTTCAACGCGAAGACGCTGGAATCCCTGTGGCTCTATACCGACTCGCTCGGCATCGGACTCGGCGCGAACCAGCCGAACTGCCCGATCACCTATTCCGATGGCTGCATCTACACCGGCTTCTGGAACAGCGAGCAGGGCGCGGCGCACATGGTGTGTCTGACGATCACGGACGAGGACCCGAGCCAGCCGCTCGAGGCCAAGCAGCCGCTCTGGGTGCGCACGCAGTCCGGCGGCTTCTACTGGGCGGGCGCACTCGCCACGGAGAAGTTTGTGCTGGTCGGCACGGAGGACGGCGAGAAGGGGTATGAGTCGCAGACGAGTATGCTGCTCTCACTCAATCCGGTCAGCGGCGCGCTGCTCGACTCCATCGAAGGGCTCAACGGCGACATCCGCTCGACGGTTTCCTACGACGCGGCAACCGACAGCTACTATTTCACCAGCGGCGGCGGCAGCTTCTACAGCGTAAAGGTCCAGGCAAACGGCCGCTTTGTGAAGGACAGCCTGAAGGAGATCCGGCTCGGCGGACGAAGCGTATCGACGCCGGTCATCTACAACGGCCGCGCGTATGTCGGCGTGCAGGGCGCGGCGCAGTTCAAGGTGTACGACGGGCACCACATCGCCGTCATCGATCTGGCGTCGTGGAGCATTGCGTACACGGCCAACACCAAGGGCAGCCCGCAGACGAGCGGCCTGCTGTCCACCGGCTACGGCGACGAGGTGTATGTCTACTTTGCCGACAACTACACGCCCGGCTCGCTGCGCGTTATCCGCGATAAGCCGGGACAGACGGCACCGGCCGATCCCGTGTCGGAGACCTATACCTCCGCGGGAAAGCGGTACACCGTGGATAACTGCGCACCGGTGCTGTTCACGCCGCAGGGCGATCTCGCGCAGTACTGCATCGCGAGCCCCATCGTGGACAAGGACGGCACCATCTATATGAAGAACGACTCGAACCACCTCTTTGCCATCGGCACCAAGGTGCTGAGTATCGAGCTGGTGCAGGAGCCGGACAAAACGCGCTACGACGCCGGAGAGATGTTTGACCCCACCGGCATGAAGGTCGTCGCGCATATGGCGAACGGCGCGGAGAAGGACATCACGAACTCCAAACTGCTTACCTGGGCGGACACGCCGCTGGAAGGGCGCGACATCAGCGTGCAGCTCACCTACTCGCTGCGGAACAGCTCTCTCACGGTGCTCGTGCCGGTCGTGGTCATCACCGACGCAGAACACGAGGCGCAGCGCAAGGCGATCGATGCTATTCAAGCCATCGGCGAGGTGACGCTCGAGAAGGAAGAGCAGATTCACGAGGCACGCGAGCTTTATGACGCGGTCATCCCGACGCTGCAGGAGGAGATCAAGGACAGTCTTGTGATCCTTGAAACGGCGGAGAAGAAGCTCGCCGAGCTCATTGCCGAGCGCGACGCCGTGCGGGAAGCCGAAGCGTTGGTCGATCGAATCGCCGAACCGGTCACACTCGAGAGCGAAGAGACCATCAGCGCGGCGCGTACCGCGTATAACGGTTTGACCGTCCGGCAGAAGGAAATGTACTCGCCCGACCGCCTCACGCGGCTCGAAGCGCTGGAAGCAGCACTTGCGGAAAAGAAGAAGCAGGCCGCGGAGGATGCGGCCCGCGAGGAGGAAAACCGCGAGAAGATCGCCGCGGTGGAAACACTCATTGACGCGATTGGCACCGTGACGAAGAACAGCGGCCCGTCCATTACGGCAGCGCGCACCGCGTTTGATGCGCTCTCCGAGACACTGCGCGCCCGCGTGGGAAACTACAACGTTCTCCTTGCAGCGGAAGCGGCATACAAACGCATTCTCACCAGCGGCGACCGCCCAACGCAGGGCGGCGGCGGCGTGACCCCTGGCAGCACCATCACCGGCGGGAACATGGGCGTCGCCGGCACGACGGCCGGCGGCGCGGCCGGAACCACCGGCACGACCGGGACAAACCCGGCCGGCGAGACCGGCGCCGGTACGCCGGAGAGCGAAACGACCGTCACGGATGTCTCCGGCAAGACCGGCGGCAGGATCGAGACCGGCGTCACGCCCAGCGAGAATACGGCGGATACCGATTCCGGCTCCGGCCTCAGCTGGCTCTGGTGGGTGATCCCGCTGGTGCTCGGCGGCGGCATCGTGCTCTGGCTGCTGCTCGGCAAAAAACGCGAGGAGGACGAGGACGAAGAATAAAGCGCCCTCCCTCCGTCAACAGAAAAACTGCGTCTCCCTGCCGCCTCGGCGGCGGGGATGACGCAGCCACCCTATCGCAGAAAAAAGAAAGCCTTAAAAAGAAAGGCGGATAACATGGGAAGCAAGAATCGAAAAAGGGCCGTCAACCTCCTGACAACGCTTGTAGTGCTGGCGGCTCTGTTCGGCTTTATATACATAGCAGCGGGGGCGCAGGCCGCGCCGCCGGGTGAGGAGTATACCGACCGCGCAGACAGCTCATTCCTTCTGCTCGACAGCGATCCCTCGCTCTCGGTAAGCACGGAGCTGCTGAGGCAGCCGCCAAGCCCGACACCGGAACCGGCGGACGCGACGCCGGAGCCACCGGAGGATATGCCGGAGCTTGTGTTCACGCCGCCTCCGGCCGACCGGCCGAGCGGTGCGCTCACGCCGAGCCCGTCGCCCGGCGACGGCAAGTCGGACGAGCCGGGCGGGAACGGCGATCACACCGTGCCGACGGATCTGGTGTATTTCTATACCTCCATCGTCAACGGCTCAACCTCGGCGGTGCGCGGGTATTCCTTTACGATCCAGCACAATCTCGAGGCGCTGCAGCAGTACGCGCTCACACCCGTCTCCACCGCGGTGGAGGTCAACGGCTGGGGCGTGCCGCAGTTTTCCGGCACGGTGCTGCTCGATAACGGCGCGAACACGATCACCGTTTCGGCGCAGTACTCCATGCGCGACGGAACGACGCGCACCGTTTCCAAGTCCTACACGGTCTACTATGACGAGAGCATCCTCTTCGAGCACAATCTCGCCAACATGACCGTACAGAGCGCAGACTTTTCGTTCATCGCGCGGCTGCGCGGCGATCTGGGTCTGAGCAGCGCGGCGCGCTACGGCGTAATGTTCAACGGCGTCACCATCACGAACGACAGCGGCGAATACTTTGTGACGCTTCAGCCGCGCAACAACACCATCACGCTGCTCGTCAACGATGCCAAAAACGATCTGAACTATCAGCAGAGCTTCGTGATCGTTTACGATACCTCGGCGCTCGAAACAAACCGGCCGACAATCGTCACCAATCTGGACGACATAGCGACGACCAACAGCCGCCGCTTCCCGCTGAGCGTTACGGCGACGTCGTATCTCGGTGAGCCGATCTACGCCTCCGGCGCGCACGGCTCGGGCGTAACGGTGGTGCTCAACGGCGAGCCGATCAGCCCCGCATCCTCGAATACGACATATGAGCTGTACTTTGAGCCGAATCTGACCAACATCGTGACCATATCGGCTACCGACCGCGAGGGTTATTCGGCCAGCCGGTCGTATGAGATATACTGCAACTCCGTGGAAAACGGTGACCCCATCGGTACGGCGACGGTAAGCGTCGAGGCCACGACCGTGGGGCTCGGCTACCTCATCCCGCCCACGCAGGTAACGATCTACGAAGGCGTGAATGCCGTGTATACGCTCACGGAGCTGCTCAACCAGAACGGCTTCCAATATAACTACGGCGGCGACGCCGCGGGCTCGTTCTATCTCGCGTACATCATCCGCGACGGCATCACCAACGGCGCGTCCATCCCCGAAGATCTTGCGGAAAAGATCGAGGAGGACGGCCTGAAATGGAACAACTACTCCGAAAACTCCCTCGGCCAATTCGATTTCTGCGAGGGCTCCGGCTGGATGTATCAGGTGGATGGCGTTTACCCGACGCACAGCCTTTCCGAGTGCTTCCTGCTCGACGGGCAGGTGCTCCGCGTCCGCTTCACGCTGGCCTACGGCAAGGACGTCGGACAAAACGGCGGCTACGGCCTCATCAACAGCTACGGGAAGGAATGGTGACGGCGTGAAGGGAAAGAAACTCGCCTCTCTGCTGCTCGCGCTGCTTCTGGTGTTGGCGTGCTGCCCCGTGCTTTCCGCACAGGCCGCCGATGGCGGCGGATATACCCGCGAGGACATCGCGTGGTACATGGACGGCATCGTTTCATGGTGCGCCGGACGCCTCGGCGTGAGCGAGGACGCCATACTCAGCACCCGGACGGCGGAATATGCCGCCGAGGGCGGGCTGGATTGGTATGCGCTTTATATGTACCGCGCGGGCTATGAGAGCGATTACGCCGCCTACGGCAGCGCGCTCGAGGACGCCGTGAGTCAGAAATATCAGGAAAGTGGCGGTCTGGACCGTGTCCGTGCCTCCGAGTGGCACCGGACAGGTCTTGCGGCCACGGCCTGCGGCGGCGACGCGCTGGCCTTCGGCACAAACGCCGCCGGGGAGACGATCAACCTCGTCGCGGACGGCGTATACGACCGCGGCAAAACAGAGGATCTCGGCGCGCAGGGCATCAACGGCCTCACCTGGGGTCTGCTCTTGCTCGACAGCCGGGGCTACTCCGTCCCGGCGGGCGCAGCCGACACGCGCGAGACCATCCTCACGCGCATTCTCAGCGCACAGTCGGCCGAGCGCGGCTTCTCGCTGAGCGGCGAGGGCGTCAGCGCCGATCTCACGGCCATGACGCTGCAGGCGCTCGCGCCGTATCAGAACAGCACCCACGTTTTCACCGTAACGGATAAGGCGACGGGAACAACGGTCGAGCGCACCGTGAGCGAGGCGATCGAGCTGGCGCTCGGCGCGCTCTCGGCCTGCCAGATGGAAAACGGCGGCTTCGGCGACGACGGCGAAAGCTCCGAGAGCGCGGCGCAGGTCATCATCGCGCTGTGCGCGCTCGGCATCGACCCGGCAACGGACGCGCGCTTTGTCAAGCGCGGCGGCAGCGTGCTCGACGCGCTGCTGCGCTTCGCCAAGCCGGACGGCGGCTTTGCCCACACGCTCGAAAAGGGCGCGGACGGCTCCAACGCCATGGCGGGCGAACAGGCGCTCGGCGCGCTGACGGCATATATGCGCTTCAAGGACGGGCTGCACAGCCTGTACGATCTGCGCGGGGAAGCGGACGTGGAAACGGCGGAGGCCGTGCGCGCGCTTCGCGAGGAGGTCGACGCGCTGGCCGCGGCGGGTACGGAGCCCGACGCCGCGACGGTGGCGGAGCTTCAGGTGCGCTATGACGCCATTCCCGCCGGGGAGCGGCGGTATGTGTTCAATTATACGTATCTTCTCCGCTGGGAACGCGCTCTCGGCATGGATATCGAGGAGCCCTTCTATGACCCGGCGGAGGAAGTCCCGGCAGCGGAGAAACTCGACGTCCGGACAGCGGGCACGGCGTGGAGCACCCGCTTCACGGCGGCGGACGCCGCGGTCTGCGCGGCGCTGCCGAGCCCGGCGACGCTCGCCGATGCCGATACCGTGGCGCTGCTGCTCGATAAGCTCGGCGATACGGACAGCGCTTGGCGTACCGCCCTTCTGGAGAAGGAGACGGAGATCGCAGCGCAGCGGCAGGAGGTCGCGGCCATCAACGCCCGCATCGCCGGAGAGCTGTTCCCGGCAGAAAAGCTCGGCGCGAGCGACCGCGCAGCGCTCGAAGAGGTCATCGCGGAGATCGAGGCGCTGCCGGAGGCGAACCGGGCGTACGTCACCGGTGCGGGCGGGCTCTATGCCGCGAGAGAGCGGCTGGACCGTACGCAGACGGGCCGGACGGTTGGAATTATCGCGGCGGCCGCCGCGGTGATTGCTGCCGCAGCGATCGTTCTCATTATCATCAAAAAGAAAAAAGCAGCATCCCATACCGAAGAGATAAAAACGAAGGAGACAGGGAAATGAATCAGATCATTGGAGAGATCCGGCGCGAGGTCGGAAAGGTCATTCTCGGCAAGGACGACGCCATCGCCAAGGTGCTGATGGCCATGCTGTCCGGCGGCCATGTGCTGCTTGAAGATGTGCCCGGCACCGGCAAAACGACGCTGGCGCTCTCCTTCAGCAAGGCGCTGGGACTCGACTATAAGCGCATTCAGTTTACTTCGGACACGGTGCCGTCGGACGTGATCGGCTTTTCCCTGTATAACAAGGAGAGCAAGGAGTTTGAGTATGTCAAGGGCGCGGTCATGTGCAATCTGCTGCTGGCCGACGAGATCAACCGCACGTCCAGCAAGACGCAGTCGGCGCTGCTGGAGGTCATGGAAGAGGGCCATGTAACCGTGGACGGCCGGGCGCACGACGTGCCGCAGCCGTTCACCGTTATCGCCACGCAGAACCCGGTCGGCTCGGCGGGAACGCAGCTGCTGCCGCAGGCACAGCTCGACCGCTTCATGATCCGGCTGCATCTGGGGTATCCGGAGTTTGCGGATGAGATGAATCTGCTCAAGGACCGCCACACGGCAAACCCGCTGGACTCCGTGCGGCAGGTGGCGGACAAGGAAGCGCTGCTGAAAATGCAGAAGGAAGCCGTGGCGGTGCATATGGCGGACAGCCTGTATGAGTATGTGACGCGGCTGAGCCGCGCGACGCGCGAGCACGCCATGATCACGCTCGGTCTCAGTTCCCGCGGCGCGCTGGCCGTCTGCCGCATGGCGAAGGCACACGCCTATATGGAAGGGCGCGACTATGCCGTGCCGGAGGACGTCGCCGCCATATTCGCGGACGTGAGCGGCCACCGCGTCATTCTCAGCCCGAAGGCGAAGATGACGGAGACCTCGGCCTCCTCCGTGATCGAGAGCGTGCTTGCAAGCGTTCCCATGCCGGCGGCGGGCCGCGGGGAGTAAGGGGTATGTGGAAAGCGCGATTGACCTACGGCCTGTGGCTGGTTGGCGCGGCGCTTCTGTATGTGTTCACCGACCGTTACTATGCGCTGGTGCTGCTGCTCGCGTCCGTTCCGGGGCCGATGGTGTGCGTTTTGTGCAATCTCTGCCGCCGGACGGGCCCTGCGGTATCGCTGCATCTGGCGCCGTCCGCGGCCAAGGGCGAGAAGACCGAGGGAATGCTGAAGCTGGATAACCGTACGGCGCTCCCGATGGGACGCATCGACTGCACGATCCGCGAGGAGAACCGCCTCACCGGAGAGAGCGTGAGCCGGACGGTGTCGCTGCGTCTGCCGGGGCGGACGGCGGCCAAGTTGCCGTTCACGCTCGAGAGCCGCCACGGCGGCGCGGTGGAGCTGCATGTAGAGTGTTTGGCCGTGCGAGATCTGTTCGGCCTGTCCCGCCGCACTTATACGACGGACGCGGCTGCGCGGTGTACGGTGTTCCCGGACACGTTTTCCCCGGCGCTCTCGGTGGGAACGCGCATGAGCATGGATGCCGAAGGCACCGAGTACTCGCCGGACAAGCCCGGCTTTGACCCGGCGGAGACCTTTGATATCCGCGAGTACCGCGCCGGTGACAGCCCGCGTAGCATCCATTGGAAGCTCTCGGCCAAGCTGGAGCGCATGGTGGTCCGCGAGCCGGGGCTGCCGCTGGAGACCTCGTATATGTTCCTCTTTGAAAACGACGCGGCGTCGCCTGCGGCGGTGCGCGACACGCTGGCGGAGGCGTATTGCTCCGTTGTGCAGGTGCTCGCCGCGGAGGATGTCCGCTTCGGCATGGGCTGGACAGACGGTCGCACCGGGCTTTATGAGCAGACCGATGTTCACGGAAGCGAGGATCTGATCGGCGCGATCTCCCGGCTGCTGGACGCCGGAGCGGAGGAGGAGAGCGACGTGGTGCGCCGGTATCTGGACGGCGCGGAGAATGATTATGCCCATGTGATCTGTTTTGCGCCGCACGTTCCCGCGTCCATTGCCGAGCTGAGCGCCCATGCCGGCCACGTTACGCTCTTTCTCTGCTCGGACGAGAGCTGGCCGGAGGCGCTGTATGCGGATAATGTACATGTTATGGCGTTCACTCCGGAGAACTATCTCCGGGAACTGAGCTATATTGCGATTTGAGAGCGGCGGAGGAAACGATATGAAGAAAACATCCAATCTGTCTCTTTCCTTCGTCCTGACCCGGCAGAAAAAGTATCCGTTCGGCGACGCCATCGCCGCGGCAGCGCTCTTCGCCGGGATTCTTGGCACGTTCTGCACGACCTTTTCTCTAACGGTATATCTGCCGCTGCTTATGCTCGGCGGCGCGCTGGTGATCGCGGCGGCATTTCTGCCGGAGCGGCAGCGCCGTATCCGGCAGGCGGCGCTTCTTGTGCTGCTGGTCTGGGGCGTAGGCATGACGCTCGCGTTTCTGCCGGACGTCCGTTCCGGGTTCTGTCGGACGGCGAACGCCGTCTCCGACGCACTCGGCACGGCGCAGCGGAAGGTCCTGACGCACTTTGCAGCGACCGAGGGAAATGTCTGGCGGCAGACAACATTCTTCCTGCTGCCGCTCGCGCTTCTGCTGGGATATCTGTGCGCGTGGATCGTGAAAAACGGAAACTTACTGCTTGCAACGCTCTTCGTGCTGGGGCTCGTCGTTTTGCAGGCCGTTACCGGCGGCACGGCAGCGCTTGGCTGGGGACTGTGTCTCTTCGGTGCGGAGGCGCTGTTGATCGTGACCGCGTTTTATCGGGGGCGGGGCTTTCGCCTGCGCACCGACGGCGGAGCCACCGTATCGGCGGCGGGCAGCGTCGCGCTGATCCTTTGCGTGACGCTGGGGTTGTCCGCACTCTTTATCCCCGTCCGCGGCTACGAAAAGAGCGCAATCGCTTCCGGAACGGAAGCGGCGCTGGAAACTGCTGCCGGACAGGCGCGTTACGGGAAAGCGGAAAACCGTGCGCTGCCGGAGGGCGACTTCCGGAATCTGGGTGATTTGGTGTTTCCGGAGGCCACGGCTCTGCAGGTCGTGATGAGCCAGCCAGATTCGCTGTATCTGCGCGGCTTTGTCGGCGAGAGCTATACCGGCGACGGCTGGACGTCACTGGATAAGCAGGAGCTGTACACGAGCGCCAATCTCTTTTATTGGCTGCACAAGAACGACTTTTACGGCCAGACGCAGCTCGCCAGCGTGACGGCACTGCTGGACGGCCGGCTGACGAGCAATGATCTCAACACACTCTCCGTCCACACCGTGGATGCCAGCCGGAAATACGTCTACGCGCCCTATGAGCTGTGCAGCGCGGACGCGGAGCTGCTCGACAGCGAGAATCTGGGCGACAGCACGCTGCTTTCCCGCGGCTTCCGCGGCCGGGACAGCTATACCTACACGGCCCTGCCGAATCAGGTGAAGCGGTATACAGAGCTGGTGAGCTTCCTGCGGATGGATGTGGAGAATCCTTTGGACGAGCTCTCGTCGTATCTTGTGAGCGAGAGCCAGTACAACACCTTCGTGTATGACGCCTATACGGTGCTGCCGGAGAGCGTGGAGAGCTATCTCACGCGGGAGCTCGGCGAGCCGGAAACGGAAAACGGCCAGCACATGTCCTACCAGAAGGCCAAACAGCGGATTCTGGAGTATCTCACGGCCAATGCATCCTACACCGAGATGCCCAAGGAGACCCGGGACGACGGCGAGGACTTCCTGCGCTTCTTCCTGGAGAGCGGTGCCGGGTACTCGGTGCACTATGCCACGGCCGCAGCGCTGATGTTCCGGCATTACGGTATCCCGGCGCGCTATGTGGAGGGATATCTCATCTTCCCGGAGGACGTGGAGGGACAGCTGGAAAACGCGGTCCTGACCGTCCCGGAGGCGCACGCACACGCCTGGGTGGAGTTTTATCAGGACGGCATCGGATGGGTACCGTTTGAGGTGACGCCGCCGTACATCGACCGGATGGAGCAGCCGGATATCTTCCAGGGCTATGACACCGGCGAGAACGAATCGGACGGCGACGACAAGGCCTCCGAGGAAATGACGGAGGATAACTACATCCAGTCCGAAGAAAAGGAACGGCCGGATGTCCGCGAAACGGCAAAGACGGCGCTACTCTCGCTGCTGGGGCTGCTGTTGGCGGCGATCCTCTTCCTGCTGGCACGTTATCTGAAAAAGCGGCGCGAGCTGCGGCAGCGGCTGGCCAGATTTGACGATGCGTCCACGGCAAAGGGTATCTGCGCGATTTTTGCTTACTGCCGGGAGCTGCTCGGTGATATGGGCATAAAGAGCGGCGGCGCATCGGTCCATTCGCTGACGCCGCGCGTTGCGAAGCTCTGCGGCGAGGATACGGCAGCCCTCTACGGGGAATGCGCCGCGCTGTGGGAAGAAGCGGCGTTCAGCACGCACGAGATGAACGAAGAGCAGCGAGAGAAGCTCAAGCACCTGTGCGGCGCGCTTCTCGTGCAACTGAAGAAGAATACCAAGTTCTTCCGGCGTCTGGTGCTGCGATTCTTTGTTGTGAGATATTAAGTATTAAGTATTAAGTAGGAAAACCGCCCGGCGGAGGACATCGTGTCCCCGCTCGGGCGGCTTCTGTATATACAGCTGAGTGGTCTGGGTATTTGTGTTTAGAATAATTTGCAGCATTATCACATGTTGCAAATGGGAAAAGATAACCTCTATGGGAATACTCAACTGGGAGCCATATTTCTTCATCACCTGTTTGTCCCAATATTCTCTTTGACATTTTCCATTTTCTGGTAAGCAAAGGAATGTAGTCAGGCCAAAGCATCCTAGAAGAAATATATTTACTCATGTTGACTGTGTGCTTTCATTGCTTATTGTGGATCCCAGTTCCTCCGCTCTTCTGAAATTTTTTCTTCTGTAATCTCACCTTCTCCTCTTTGTCCCCCCGAGGCATACCACAGATAAAATGCAACAACAGTATTTTTTAGAGTATCTGTAAGCTGATTATATATATCGCTCCCTTTAAGTAAGCATACTTTTTCGTATAGTGACTCCGTCGATGTATATCCCTCAAAATTTTCATTAAAAAAGGTGGGTCCGTGAGCATCACTGCTGGCCCATGCCCCCTTGCAGCTTTCAAGAAAGTAAGGGATATTTTTTAACTCAGAGATACAGTTCAATTCATACTCTTTGCACTCTGCTTCATCCAAATGACGCCAAATGCGGCTTAATTCCCCAAAATATCCGGATATATAAAAGTCATCTGTTTTATAAAACTCTTTGAATGCTGCGCGGACTGTTGATTCAAGATCCGCGATTTTGTCTTCCTCAATTAGCCTGTGTTCATAATTGGGATGGCTTCCAATTTGCCCATAGGCACGCTTTATATCCCAAAACGCTTTTATACAGGTTGCAGTAATCGATAAATTATCGCCCATCGCTCCTGCTTTAAGCTTTTCAAAGGTCCTCTGCGAGCCTAATTTTTTTAACAGTTTTAGACAGATTGGATACGCAGTTACTTTAGTTACGCCAAAAAAAGGATCTATATTCGCCGATAGATCGCACCGAACTACCAATTCATCATAAAAGAGTTCGATGCGATCTGTGGGGATTTCATCGATCCTACATCCGAGTTCTTGAAAATAGTAATCTAATTGTTTTCGCTGAGAGGCTGTCTCTAAAAATGACCGCAGCATTTCAGCGGAATACTCCGCAAAAGATTCTTCAATTATAGCTTTGGAGATAGCACCGTCATCTAAGGATAACAAAAAGAAAAGATGGCTATGGCGACCGCTTGCAATTCTTCTTGCTTGGTTCAAACCATCGTGTGTCTCATCAGAAAAATTCAAACCAGTAGCCTTTCCAAATTTGGGGAATAACGTTTGGACAATTTTCATAGCTAAATCGGGGTTCTGTGGAAAAACAGTCTTAAACTCCGACAAATACTTATCGTAGTTTCTATTACTCTCTTCAATTGATAATCCTCCGTAGTCTCTGCCGACGCCGACCCAATCGTACTGATGCTCCTTTATCCAGGTAAAAAGAGCTTCGCTGGTAACCTGCAGCACAGTTATAGCCAACAGATCAATCCAATTAACCTCACCGGCCATTAGTCCGTATTTAAACTCGAATACATTGGAGATGCGGTTTGCATCTCTAATACTGTGAATAAAAGGAGAAATACATTTATTAAATACAGCGTCCCAGTATGTTTCATCAAAATCGCTTTTATCTTTTTCTGAGAGAATGTCGGCTATTTTGTTAGCAAAAAATTTGAGTATCTGATTCTGTCGTGCCTCAGGAACGTCAAAGGGAACTTGAATTATTTTTTCGAGATACGCCTCGCCATTACCCGACTGTTCTTGGGCAAGAGCTTTTATAACAACTGATTTGTCAAACGCCAAAAGATAAATCAGTTTTGGAAAGCCGGCTACCGAATTAACGAGCTGAAAAACCAAACGAATCTGTTCACTATTAAGCCGATCAATATCATCAATTATTATTAGAATTCTTTGATTAATCTTGCTTAGTTCCTGAATAACAGAATTTTTTGTTTTGGAAAGTGACCTCAATTCCTTCAAATGGGATGATAGCTGCAATCCTAGTCCCCGTACTAAGGCGGGGAGAAATCTTAAATACTTCCCAATTTCAGGGATAAGTGTAGTATATTCTAATGCTCCGCTATATTTTTCCAATGCATCGCCAACTTTTTTCAGAGCTTTTGGTGCATCCCCAATCTTGAGTTCTGTGTTGATTGTCTGAAAGAATTGATCTATTATTTGAGTTCTGTCGGAATAGTTCCAGGGGTTAAAGCGTACAATAATAATTTGCTCTTCTTCATCAACCTGCTTGTTTCGCGCCTCAAGGTTTTCCGTTACCATGTTTATAATAGATGTTTTTCCTGCGCCCCATTTTCCATAGAGTCCAATAGTACAGCTATCCGCATTAGAATAGGATACAATCGCGTTTGCAAGTTGTTTGGCAAAAGAGGCTCGATCCAGCAGATCATTACACGATGTTTTGACGGGCTTGTCAGAAGCAAACATTCTCATTCCGCCTTTCTTTGTTAAATAGTACTAATATTATAGCTTGAAAGTTCAGTTTTTTCAATAAGGGGCGCTCTTTCAGTACCACGGTCCAATTCAAGACCGCCGCTCATACCGACGGTCTTGATTATCAATATGCCGGCAAGCCATACCCAAAGATGCAGGTGCCGCCTACATAGTAGCGCCCCTGGGCGCAGTCGTCGTTGACGTTACCCTCAATGGTGTATACCAAACCACCCTCGCATTTTTCAACGATGCCCACATGATCCGGGTATCCGTCGGGTTCCCAGTCGAAAAAGATGATGTCGCCGGGGCTCGGCTCAGCAGAGCCGTCTGCCCATCCGGCGTTATCCTTGAACCAGTTCGCGCCCCAGACACAGTTCTCAAACTTCGGAATGGCCCCGGCGTCAAGCAAGCCAGCCTGATCCGCACACCAGCTCACAAACATGGCGCACCATTCGGCACGTTCACTCAGCCCCCACCAGCTCCAGTAGGGCTCACCGCCCACATTGCCGATCTGTGTCAGCGCTATTTCCACGATGGCCTGATTGCCTTCCGCAGTAAAGGCTCGTCCAAATGGATAGTAACGCAGCACATGCGCCGGGTACTGCTTGTCGCCGTATCCGCTCCAGCCGAGCTGCGCAGCCATACGATTGGAAAACTCAATCGCCGCGATGGCCGAATATCCACCATAGTTCTCCCGCGCCCAGGGAATAAACCCATTGCCGAAATTGTAGCCCTGCAGCGCCAGCTTGATGTTTTCCATATCGACAGGGCTTTCCACGTCGGCCTGCCGCAAGCTGTCCGCGATGGTCTGGACGCCCACATCAATGGAGTATTCCGGGTCGATGATGGCATTGGGCGTTCGTGGGTAACGGGTGTTATAGCCGCTTTCGGACGCCTGCATGGGATCGAGCCCCTGCCCGCCGCTCTCCTGCATCATGATCGCCTTGATAAGCTCGACATATTCCCCTATGCCGTGTTGATTGGAATACACGCGGATGATGGGCGTATAGGCCTCCACCTCCTCGCTCACCGGCACATATGACGTTCGTCCGCTTTCGCTTCCGAAGAGCGAGAGGGCAGCGCCGAGCAGCACAACAACCAGGACAATGGTGATGGCAATCCAACTCCCCGCGAGGATCGCGTTGACGAGCGCCTTCGTCGCGGCGAGGATTGCCCGGATCGCTTTTGAGGCCGCGGCAGCAGCCTTTTTCACGACCTCGACAGAGTTTCTCGCCGCAGCCTTCGCCCGCCGCGCGGACGCGTTTGCCGTCTTGACCGTAACGCCGGGATTGGCAGGAATAGTACGCGCTGTCCGCCGGACCGTTCGGACAGACCGCTCAACGGGTTTTACCGCCCGGTCGGCGGTTTTTATTGACCGAGTCCGCTTTTCCCGTACAGACGGTTTTATTGTCTCGCCGCGGCTTCTCTGAGTACGGAGCAACATACGCTTGTGTTCTTCCCGTTTGAACCGCGCCCCAGCCGTTTCCGACTGGGGCGTTTCTATAAATGTAGACGGTCGTCTATAAGAGAAAGGTCTCGTGTGGGATCGTGCAGACTGCTGAACGGCTTTCCGCCCCTGCTTATCAAACTCCTGCGCTGTGCGGGATGCAGCGGTTTCTGCAAGGCTGGTCACCTTATCCGCCGCGTATTTCTCCGGACTGTCCTCCGCAGGAGAAGCGCCGCGCTGCGCCTCGTCCTTTGTTCGGATAAAAGCATCCTTCATGCGCTCGGCAGCCACGGCGGATTTGTCTATCGCCTTTATCGTTCCCTTGACGGTATCGTGCGTCTTGATGTCAGCCATCGCGCCCCACTCCGAACACGCCCTCGCCGGGTCGCGTCGTCATCAGCTTGTAGAGCTCTGTGTCCTTCGGGAACCGGTTGATAAACGGAACCAACGCCCGGCCATAGCGGATCAGACCGCAGCCGGCATCCGCGTTGGTAACATAGCTCATCTGCTCGTTGGAGATGTTCAGGAGCTTTGCCAGCTTCTCCCGGTCCTTCGCCGCCTGATTGAGCATAACCACGAACTCGGAGTTGGACACCATCGTGCTGGCCTGCACAGAGTCCAGCAGATACTCCACGTTCTGCGTAATGGCGGTGGGGAAAGCGTTGCGCTTGCGGAACTGCCGCCAGGCCGAGGCAAAGAAGTTGCCGCTCTGCTCGTTTTCAAATACCACATGGAATTCATCAATGAAGACATGCGTGCGCCGGCCGCGCTGCCAGTTGAGCGTGACGCGGTTGAGCATTGTGTCCGTAATAACCAGCAGCCCCGCGGGCTTGAGCTGCTCGCCGAGATCGTGGATGTTGAATACCACCACACGCTTATCCAGATCTACATTCCCCGCGTGCCCGAAAATATCCAGAGAGCCGGTGGTATAGAGCTCCAGCGAAAGCGCAATGTCCTGCGCCTTTGCTTCCGGCTGCACCAGCAGCTTTTCGCGCAGCGCCGAGAGCGTTGGGATGATGCCGGTTTCTGCTGCCTCCTGATAGAGCTGTGCCGTGCAGCGGTCGATGATGGATTTGTGCTGCGGGCCAACGCCGCTCTTGTCAATCTGCTCAACCAGCGACATGATAAACTGTGACTTATCCACAATGGAGTTCTTTTCGCCATAGCCCTCTACCATGTACATGGCGTTGAGCCGGTGTTTGCCGCCCGCGGCTACATGGATGACGGTGCCGATGTCGTCTCCCATCGCCTCTACCAGCGGGGCAAACTCGCCTTCGGGATCGCAGATCAGAATATCGTCATCCGTGTTGAGCATGAGGAAGGTGATCAGTTCCTTTACCGAGAACGATTTGCCCGAGCCGGGCACACCGAGGACAAACGCCGACTGGTTCAGCAGCGTTTCCTTATTGCACATAATGAGGTTGTGGGAGATGGCATTCTCGCCGAAGTAGATGCCGCCCTTGTCCATGATCTCCTGCACCTTGAAGGGGATGAACACGGCAAGGCTCTCCGTCGTCAGCGTCCGGAAGGCGTCAATGCGCCGCGTCCCGATGGGCAGCACGGTATTGAGCCCGTCATACTGCTGGTACTTCAGCACGGCAAGCTGACACATGTGCTTTCGGGCAATGGCAAGGACGGTCTCGGTGTCGCTCTCGAGCTGCTCCTGCGTTTCCGCGGTGAGAACCATGGTGAGGACGCACAGCATCATGCGCTGGTCACGGGTGGTGAGATCGTCCAGAAACTCCTTGGCCTCCCGGCGCTGGAGTTCCATGTCATAGGGGATCACGGCGGAAAAGTTGTTGTTGGCGTTCTGACGGCGCTGCCAGTTGGTGATGTTCGTCTCCACACCCAGCAGACGGGTTTCCACCTCGCGGACTGCCTCGTCGGTAGGGACGGGGACGATGTCGATGGAGAGCATCATGTTCCGGCTCAGATCCGTCAGCTCCGTCACCAGACAGTCCTTGATATAGGAAGCGTAATCCTTGAGATACAGCACCCGGCAGAAGCGTTTGCCGAGCTTTAGGCGGTCCGAGGTCTTTTCCATACTGTCCGGGCAGATGTAATCCCGGAAGTCGTGTCCCTTCTGCATCATGTCCTTCGCGTTAAAGTGAAAGTCCACCTCTTCGCCGACGCGGTAAAAGTCGTGCAGGACGCGCAGGCGTTCGGTGACATCCAGCTCTGTACACTTGGCGCCGAGGGCGGCGAAGTGGGAGCAGAGATCTGCGCCGGTGCGGGCAAAGTAGGAACGAGCCTCTTCTATGTCCTTTTTGAGCACCGTGACGGTGATGTACTTCTCCTGAATGATGCCGTTGCCCTCCATCGCCTTATCCAGCAGCATCCGGTTGTATTCCCGGCGGTAGATGTCCCGCGCATCCCCGCGCAGCGGCATAAGAATGTTCTTCTCAAAGTTGACGCGATTCAGGCGGCGGTTGTTGATTGTGATCTTTGCGGTAGCCCCGGCATCCAGACTGTTCAGCAGCTCGGAATACTGGAGAAACATGGACTCCTTATCTGTGCGGCTGGCGACGAGGTAGTTGATGTCCGTGAAGCGGTACATCTTGGAATACTTGCTGCCGACGAGGAAAATGCCGTCCGGCCAGATGCGCCGGATGGGGATCACGTCCTGTACACGGCGCGGGACACGGTATTTCTCTTTGTCCTGCTGGAGAAGATTACTGAGGGCCTTTATCATGCCGTTTATAAACCTCTCTTTCATGAGCTTCTATGACGCCTTTCAGCGCCTCGTAATACATATTTGTCGGCTGCACCCGGAGGTGTGCCGGTTCCAGAATCTCCGAGCGAAACCACACCCGGAGAAACCGCCCGGCGCTCATGCCGTGGTAGTTGAAGAAGCCCAGCGCACCGAACGGAGCTGCAGCCAGAATGACGATCCAGCTCAGCGTTTCGAGGCCTACATACGGGCGGAGCAGAAAGTACAGCGCCACAGCGACACCGATGGCCAGCAAAGAAAAAACGAACTGCCGCATGGACAGTCCGAAAAACATGGATTCCGTATAGTTTCGGATTTCACGGTTGATCTTGACTTCCAAAGAGATACCTCCTTCGTTTGGGTATAAGAAAACCGCCTCCCGAGTGGGGGACGGTTGAATGGTTTATAGGGAACTTTTTGACGAGGAATGCGGCAAAAAATTCCCTATATTATAGAAACGGTTTGCGCCATTACAGCCCCATCATCTCCCGTACAATCCGGTCGGACATCTTCACAGAGCCGACCAGGATGAGCATGTTGAAGATGAGTTCACCAATATAGCTCCACACCATCGTTACGGCCGCAGCGTCGGTCCTGACGATGGGCGGCGATGCGGCGAAGTGGGAGAAGATGATGCACGAGAGCACAATGATTGCGCCTTCCAAACACACGGCAGCGTAGCTTTTGAGAAAGCTTCGCCCCACGTTCTGGCTCGGCTCCCCGGCAAAGGACGAGAGCGGAATGGGCGCAATGGCCGAATAGAGATACAGTTTGCAAAAGCGCCCGTATACCGTCATGATCATCACAAAAGAAAGCACCGTAATGAACAGCCCACCGATCAGCGTCACCGCCCACAGGGGGATACTCTCAAAGAAGCCGCAGTCTTCCACAGCGGTTATGATCTCCGGCGGCAGAACCGTTTCCTGTGCAGCACCGAGACCGGCGGAGCCCATGATTGTGGAAATTGCTCCCTGCACGATGCGGAACAGCGCCATCATCAGCTCCAGCCCGTAGGTTACTGCGCCTTTGGCCAGAGCGAACCGGATGAAGAGCTTCAGCGCGGTTTCCGGACGCCGGGTCTCAGCAAAGGAGCCGCAGGTTTTCATCACGCCCACGACGAAGAACAAAACCAGCAGCGCCAGCCCGATGGCCTGCACCGCGCCGTGGATGCCGACGATCACATTCCAGATCGCGCCGCCTTTAAATTCCTCCGGCGACTGCGTGAGGAGCTGCCAGATTTCCGCCAGCTTCTCGTTCCATGTCTCCAGGGCGTTTTCGAGGTTTTGGACGACCCAGTTATCCGACATACTTGCACCTCCTTCCGGGGCGGTTTCCCAATAAGAAGCCGCCCCGTATTTTCGGATAACAGGTCAACCGACGATCAGGTCAAGAATTTCCTTGGTGAAGGTAATTACAATGCCGCCTGCCAGCGTCAGGAAGCCGTTGGAGCGCTGGCTCGGGTCGTGGCTCTGGAAGGACATGCCGACCTGCACGACGCCCCAGCCCAGAATAATCAGCCCCACGGCACGGATCAGACCGAAGATGAAGTCCGAGAGATTGTTGACCACGGCAATAGGGTCATCCGCGGCGAAGGCCGCGGCGGATAACGCTGTAATCAGCGCCACGGTGATAACAAGGGTACAGTAGGCACGAAAGCCCTTCTTGGCTGCGTTCGGGGTCTCAATCTTGTTCTTGGTTTTCTTGTTCATGCTGTTTTTCCTCCATTTTCTTTTGCAGTAATTCTTCGAGCTCTTCTTCGCAGAAGAAGAGGTACTCGTCCTCGCTGACCGGTTCTGCACCGGCCTTTTTCAGCAGACCCTCGTCAATGGACAGCGCTGCAATGCTGATGCTGTCTTCACCGTGCCGGTAGGGCCCGGCCCCGCCGTCTGCGGTGAGTGCGATGTTCGGATGCTTCAGGATATCGAACTTGAGATCCTCCACCGGCCGCTCGCCACAGATAAAAAGAAGCGCATACCGGTTATCCAGCATGCGCACCTCGTCCGGCGTCATCAGCTCACGGCCTGCCAGCTGCCAGTTGGTGGAGTAGCTGCCGTTCCGGCCTTTGGATTGTCCGTATGAGTTGGTATCGATTGTTTCTTTCCCGAGCAGCTTGGACACATACTCATGTGTGGACTGCTCATTTCCGCCGAGATAAAGAAATTCGTCGCAGTTGCCGACGATTGACTCCCATTGCTTTTCAAACAGCGCCTTTAATTGCGCCAGATTCTGGATGATGATTGAGACCGAGATTTCCCGGGAGCGCATGGTGGAGAGCAGCTTGTCAAATTCATCCGGCAGAGCGACGTTTGCAAACTCGTCCATCAAGAAATGGACGTGTACCGGCAGCCGGCCGCCATGGATAACGTCCGCCTGATAATAGAGCTGCTGGAACAGCTGAGTATAAAGCATCCCCACGAGGAAGCTGAAGGAGCTGTCATTGTCCGGGATTATGGCAAAGACCGCCGTTTTCTTCTCGCCGATACTCCACAGCTCCAGTTCATCGTTCTGTGTGATGCTGGCGAGACTCTCCAGATTAAACTTCTCCAGCCGGGAGATCAGGGTAATCTGAATGGATTTCAGGGTTTTGCCGCTGCCGGAGTGATAGCTCCGGTAATACTTCAAGGCGATATGCTCCGGATTCCGCATTTCCAGCCGTTCAAAGAGAATATCCAGCGCGGACTTATAGGTCTCGTCATCCTCTCGAACCTCCCCGGCGCGGATCATCTCCATGACCATGGGGAAGTTCTGCTCCTCTGGCGGGGCCTCGTAGTGCAGGTAAAAGATGAGCGCCAGTAGAAGCATGGTCGCCGCCTGATCCCAGAACGGGTCCTGACTCTGCGAGCCCTTCGGTGTGGTGTTCTTGAAGAGGTTCGTCACCAGACGCTGGATATCGTTGTCGCTGCGCAGATACACAAACGGGTTGTAGCAATGGCTCTTCTCCATATTGATGAGATCCAGCACCTTAATGTCGTACCCCTTGGCCGAGAGAAGGTTTCCGGTATCACGCAGAAGCTCACCCTTCGGGTCAAGCACAACATAGCTGGAATTTGCCTGACACAAGTTTGGTTTGGCGAAAAACCTTGTTTTTCCGGCGCCGGAGCCGCCGCAGACCAACGTATTCAAATTGCGCCGGTGTTTGCGTCCGTCCAGCCCGACGGAGACATTCTGCGTGAGGATCTTGTTTCGCGTTGGGACTTTGTCTGCGTACTTTCTGTTCACCTGCACGGGAGAGCCCCATTGGGCGGAGCCGTGCTCCTCCCGCCGCCGGTAATTCCGCTGGGTGGAGAGGTATATTCCGATGGCAAGTCCGTAGCACAGCAGCAAAACGAGGACTGTTTTCAAGCTGCCCTCACAGAGCGTGATGTGGAACGGGCGGCTCATCACCGCCCCGAAGTTCCGGATCAGCCCGGGAAGCCCATCCTCCATAAACGGCGCAATGAGCAGCGCCAGCCATATAACCGGAATCGTGCCGAGGCAGTATAGGAGAATGTTTTGCTTCGAGAATTTATCGTGCCGCACGGTCTGCCTTCTTTCGTTCCTTCTGTGGTGCCGCGTCAATGACCTTCAGGAGCAAAACGTCCACATCTTCCGTGGGCCGCTCTTCGCGGATCAGCTCATTGCGGAAATCAGTAAGAGCTCCGACCAGCAGTCGCTGCTCAAAGCTGTCCAGCGTCATGACCACTTTGCCTTCGGTCATCACAGGGACACCTCCTTGTCGCCCTTCTTCTTAACGCGAATGGGGATGTGCACATTCTCCCGCCCGGTCTCCGGCAGCTTCTGCCCCTGCTCGCGGCGGATCTCCCGCAGTTCCTCCCGCACGGAGGGACGGGAGCATCGTTCAGAGCCGTCCCCGCCGCCGCGGGAGTCTCTGCTCCCGGAGAAACGCTCGGACGGACGGGACTTCGCCGTCCGGGCCGTGGTAGGGTTTGCATTTTCCGCCTGATCCGCCGTGGGGTTGGGCTGCTCAGCAGCTACCGCTTCCAGGAACTGATTCAGCTTGTCGTCTGCTGTCTGAGAGCGCTCCGGCGTGGAAATGTCATCACCGCCTTTTGCCTTGTCCTCGCGGGACTGCTGGATCTCCGTTTTCACCGAGGCCATGTCCACCGTGGCCAGGCCGAAGCGCTCAAAAATGCGGTTGATCTTCCCGGCATCCTCCGCCCGGACCATGATGTCGGTAAGGCCGTCCGCAGCATTGTTGTCCTTCAGCACACAGTAGAGAACGCCGTACTTCTTGGCCTCCTCGCAGAATTTTTGCAACTCGCCGTCCCGGACAGCAAACACCTTCAGCTCCTTGCCGCTTTTCAGCATATTGGTTAAGCGGATTTTGCCGCGGGTCTTTTTCTGATCCCGCAGAACGGCATACAGCAAAACGGCCAGCCGCTCGGCCGCCTTGCCGCTGATCTTAGCTGCGACTTCCACACCGTTGAGACTCATCCTCACGACCTGCTCCGCCGCTTCTCCCGAATAGTTCATCTTCCTGCTCCTTTCGCTCGTTTTGCAATGCATCCAGCTGCTCCCGAATATCTTCGGCACGCTGCCGGACGCTGTCACAGATTTTCAGAGATTCCTGTAATTTCTTAATTTTCCCGGATACTGCCGCGATCTGCTGTTTCACCTCCTCGACCGCGAGTGCATCTCCGGTGCGGGCCGTCCGTTTCAGCTTGTTTCGGAAGCCGGTTCGCTCCGCTGTCAGCGCGGTGATCTCGTTGTCGGCATACTCCCGATACTTGTCCAGATCCGCGTAAGTCTCGATTTGATTCTCCGCCAGAAACCGGGTCTGCTCATCCAGCCGGTCCAGTTTCCGCAGATCCTGCCGCATAGCAGCCGAGAGCCTCGTCATAGAAGCCGGGAAGCGGAGGAAAATGTGCAGCTCGTAGCAGTAATAGTAATAGAGCGCCGCGATCCCCTTGGCTTTGGTGTGGGGCGGATGCTCGGTGCGGTACTTCCGGTACTGCCGCTGCTCATCCTCCGGAAAAGGCGCCTGACGACGGATGCGCTCTAAAATGCGGCTCTCGATGGTGTCCAGCGTATACTCCGCGCCCAGGCGGTCGAAGCGATAGAACCTCGCTGAGCCCTGCGGCCGCAGAGAGGGGCGCTGCAGCGCCTTACCGGATTCCGTGGTGAGCTTCAGCTCGTAGCCCATATTCGCCAGCGTTTGGAAAAACTCAGCCGTCGTCAGGGAAGCCGCGATGGCGCGGTCGATATCGGCGCGGATGAGGCTGCGGTTGGTGGGCTTGCCGTTTTTCTCCGCAGACCATGCACTGTAGTTTTCGCGTCTGCCCTCTGGGCGGCGAACGACCGAGAGACCGTATTCCCGGCATAACCGGTCCGATACCTCACGCATCCGGGCGTAGTCTTCGTTGGAGCGGTAGAATTTCCTGCCGTCCACGAAGGAGACCGTGTTGATAACGAAATGCGAATGGATGTGGGACTCCTTATCCACATGCGTTGCCACCAGCACCTGATACCGCTCGCCCCACAGCTCTTCGGCCAGCCGGATGCCGATGCGGTGCGCCTGCTCCGGCGTGACCTCGCCCTCCCGAAACGACTGATAGCCGTGATAAGCGATTGTCCCGTCTTCCTTACGGAACCGCTTTTTCACGGCTATCATTTCGCTGCGGGCCGTCCCGGCGGTGCAGTTTACGCCGGTGACCAGCTGCCTTCGATTGGTCGCGGCCTCGCGGCCGGCGTAGGCGATCACGTCCTCCAGCGCTTCGCGGTTGGCATCCGCAGCAGACGGGATCGTCTCGGGGGTTGTGGTCTTGTCCGGGTTCTCGGCATAGAGGAGCACCTTGCCGATATACCCTCGGACACGCCACAGGGATGTTACTGCCATGAACCGTACATCACCTCCAATAATTCATGGATCGTCTTTTTCAGCCAGTCAGCGTTCTCCCAATAAGCTGCCGTGTCGATGAAGCCTTTGGCGTTGGCGACGAGGGCGATCTGGTTGATGTTGTTATTGATCTGCTGAAGATTGCGGAGCACCGCGACGAGGTCCATAGATGGCATCTCTTTTATGACGCTGTGCTCAATCAGCGCACGGAGATACTTCTCCCGGGACCAGCCGGATCGCGCCACGTCCCGGCGCAGCCGCTCCATTTCCTGCTCATTGAGCCGTAGGTCGATTTTGATGTTTCTTCTGGCCATGCTGCCTCCTTTCATCTGGTAATAAGGGTTTGGGGTTACCCCAACAAGCCAATGTGCCGTCAAAGCACGATGCTTGCTAAGAAAATGCCGCAGGCATTTTCCACGAGACACCCGCGCCTCAGCGCTCCTGATTTCTCTCCGGGATATAAGGCACGGCCTTGATATCATTACCGGCTCGGAAAAACCGTTCCGGGTACTTGAATAACTCCGTATAACGGCGGAGCTGGTCGGGAGAGAGACCGCCGAAATTTTCGCCGCTGCAATCGCAGACGAAGAATGTCCCGGCGATGATATCCAGCATTTCTCCGCGATCTGGATCGGCGTAGACTGCCCGGTTTAGGGGCAGACCGTTAATCTTGCCCTCCTCGTTGCATACGATGCAGACGGGCTCTTCAAAAGGATAATAGGCTTCGATGTACCCGCCCACAATTTTCTGGTAGCGCTCCAAAGATGCCTCAATGGTGGCAGTCCTTGCCTGCTTTCCGGGCTCACACAGCACTACATTAATTCTCTTCTCTTTCAATGTCTCGGCCATATCCGGGGCAAAGTCTATCTCCTTAAAGCCAATAGAATTGCAAAAGTAGAAGGTAGACTTTTCCTCGCTTGCAACCTCAACCACGTCTGAAACGGAAAGCGATCTGCCGCGGTACCCGCCAGGATGGTCGATGTTAAACATCCGATACACCTCTTCAAGGCTTCCGCAGTCCACTTCGCCCTCAAATACCTTGTCATAAATCTTGCTGTTAATCATATTGGAACCCTGAAAGCGTTCCAGATTCTCATAGTTCAAGAAAGCTACATTGTCATTGTCGCGATCCATATTGACCTGATATATTGCGATATTCATGTGCGTTCCGGCTCCTTTCGTTTCTTCATTTGCCCTACACGAGTTCGCAGTTCATCATTAACATCTTTTCCGCAGGGTGGCGGCTCGTCGCAGACCTGATACTTGCCTTGAAGGCCGGACGCAATTTCTTTCGCAGCGCAGCGGCCAACGGCGTCATTATCCAAATGAAGACGGATTTGATAAATGGACGGGTGCTCATTGAGAAATTGGGTCAACGCAACCGGAACAACCCCGTCTCGTTTTGTCCGAAACACACCGGCTAAAGATAAGAGGGTTTCGGCTTTCCAGTCGCGCCCTTCCAAAAGCTCCAGCGTCGCAAAGCTCAACAGATCAATGGCAGACTCAAATACATGGACATAATCTGTAGCCGGGTTTTCATTCAGAGAAAAGGAAAAGCGCTTGTCGCTCCCGGTTAGTTCTCCTTTGTAGTTCCCAACTGTACCGCGAAGAGCGCCGTATCTTGCCTTGCCGCTTGTGTCATATCCAATAAACACTGCATTGTGATAGTCCGCTGACTCAAAGAGCAGCTTGTTGTCGATGCAGTGCCGAATAATAACGGGATGGACACCTCGACTCGTCAGATATCGCTCTACTATGTCTGTTGTCTTGGACAGCTTTGGCATCAGGAGCTCTGTGTTTTTTCGTTCCCTCGGGCAATAGAAAATGGGCGGCTTTTCTGCCGCCCGACCGAGTATTGTTTCTACTGCCTGTATGAAAGAATATCCTTTTACCTTGATAAGATAATCCAGCGCCGATCTGCCTCCGATACCCTGTGAAAACCAGCACCACTTCCCGTTGCTGATTCGCAGAGAATCATGCTCTCTGGTGCAATAGGTGTTGCCCGACACATGCACGAGCTCCTGCGGTTCATAATTGCGAAGAAAAGTTAAAAGATCCATTTTCTTAGCTTCTAAAATATCCTCCGCTGCGATATAGCTCATAGGGTATCACCTCGTTTTATGCAGGTCCGTCAGCGAATCGGATTTGACTACTGTATTGGCACGGCATTCGATGGTATCACGGATGTTGTCCATGTGGTCGGTCTCCCGCTTTTCAAAATCCTTGAACACATCCGCAAGGGGACTGGGCGACTTTAGGAGCGCCTTGCACTGCTTATCGGATAAATCGTATTCCTCCAGCGCCAGCACAATGTCCTCCCGTACCGTGTACTCGTAGCAGTGGTTCAGGATTTCGTTGAGCGGCTGGGAAAGCAGCCACTCCCGATACTGCTCCTGTTCTGCGAACACCTTCTTATATAGAGCGGTGTTCAGTTCTTCGTTTGTCATTTGCATACCCTCCTTCATAAAGATTTAGCCGCGGATGAGGGAATCACCGGCGGCTATGTAGCATTTCAATTGAGAAGTTGAACATATTTTTAGCCAAGTTCTCAACGAAAGTGAACTTTGACACAAAGAAAGACCGTCCACTTTTTCAATGAACGGTCGAATCAGATTGTATTCAGGTTTGCAGGGAACTTTTACCGGATTTTTCTGCTGTATGTTCCCCGTGCTGTCTTCGTTATTCCGCTTCTTCTTCAGCGTGAAAACCAGCCATAAATCTTTTCAGCAGAAATGTGCAGAAGTACGGGAAGGTGTATATCCTATCCTCATGCCCAATATTGTTCTTTGAGAATTTAATCCCATATCTGATATCCGGGTAGTGATCAGAGGTAATCAATGTTTTCATTGATTTTGCCCTTCCACTTTTCGCCTTTACTTCAACAGGAATCAAGGATGCGGTTGAACGAATGAAGA
>ERZ1673730.348-NODE-348-length-63733-cov-11.876975_pt1 | contig 63733 bp, 50 predicted proteins | sample MGYA00580200_ERZ1673730 | MGnify/ENA primary metagenome ERZ1673730 (study PRJEB41218, sample SAMN15661761) | gut metagenome | host: Homo sapiens | place: Canada: London | collected 2015-08-20/2019-03-30 | study: EMG produced TPA metagenomics assembly of...
AGCACCGAAAAGACTGGCTGTCCGACGTGTGTGCTCTTGTTAATCGACGCTTCAGTTGGCGCGGTAATCCTTTCGTCCGACGCGCTTGTGCTCGCTGTTGCGGTGGAAGCGCTCGATGATCGCGCGCTCGGCGTCGGTCACGGCGCCTCCGTCCATATAGCGGTCGATGGCGGCGTAGGAGACGCCCATTTCCTTCTCATCCGTCTGGCCCTCGAAAAGCCCGGCGGAGGGAGCCTTGTGCCGGATGGTCTCCGGCGCGTCGAGATAGTCGAGGAATTCAAAGACCTCGGTCACGCTCAGATCGGCGATGGGGTTGAAGTCGGCGGCGGCGTCGCCCCACTTGGTGCAGTAGCCCATGAACGCCTCGCTGCGGTTGCCCGTTCCGGCGACGAGCCGGTGCTCGGCGGCAGCGACGGCGTAAAGCGCCGTCATACGAAGGCGCGGGGCAATGTTCGATACGGCGGCGTTATTGAGCTCTACGCCCGCCTTTTCCAGCGCCGCGACGAGCGCGCCGCGCGTTTCCGAGAGATCCACGGTGCGGTAGGCGATGCCATACTGCTCGGCAACGCGGATCGCGTCGTCCGTGTCGCTGCCGTAGTTCTGCGTTGTGGCGCAGGGCAGGAGAATGCCCACGGTGTTGCCGCACGCCTTCTTGCAGAGAATGCCGACGAGCGCGCTGTCCTTGCCGCCGCTGTTGCCGTAAACGATGCCCTCGCAGCCGCTTTCCTTCAGCAGCTGCCGGATAAAGGCAACGCGGTTTTCGAGTTCCTGTTCATAGTTGCGCATAATGAATGCCCTCCCTTTAGAGAATGTGCAGTCTTGTGAGCATGACCTGCCGGGCGGCCTCCTCGGCGCTGTCGTCGAGAGGCGCGAGCTCGGCTGCGCCGTATTTGCGGCAGAGCGCGCCGCGCAGTATCTCATCGCAGAGCGTCGGGTTCTTCGGCAGGAGCGGACCGTGGCTGTAGGTGCCGTACACGTTTTTGTACCGCACGCCCTCCGTGCCGTCCTCGCCGTTGTTGCCGTGACCGCGCAGCACCGTGCCGAGCGGCGTGAGCGAAGCGCCCAGGCGCGTGCGCCCGCCGTGGTTTTCAAACCCGATGACGATGCCGCCGCCGGACTCTTCGCCGAGCCGGAAGGCATAGTTGCCGATGAGCCGTTCGTAGGAGCCTTCGGTCGTAAAGTCCAGAATGCCGGTATAGTCGCACCACTGCCCGGCCGCCGTGCGGTAGCCGTTGCCCAGAAGCTGATACCCGCCGCAGATGCAGAGAAGCGTTTTCCCGTCCTCCGCCGCGGCGCGGATGTTCTCCGCGCGCCCGGCGCGGAGATCGGCGAGAAGCACGGTCTGTTCAAAGTCCTGCCCGCCGCCGATGAAAAAGAGATCGTACCCGGTGAGATCGTCCGCCGTGCCGAGCGGCAGCTCCGTGACGGCGCAGCCGATGCCGCGCCATTCCAGCCGCTTTTTCATGCACGCGATGTTGCCCCGGTCGCCGTAGAGATTGAGCACGTCCGGGTACAGATGGCAGATGTTCAGTTCCATTATTCCCAGAACCTCCCTCCGCCGGCGAGCGCGGACAGCTTGTCGCGCACGGTGAGCATGGATGTGTAGTTCGGCAGTACGACGACGGGTTTTCCGGCTTTCTGCACCGCCGCGGCGAGATCGTCCGCCGTGTCGTATACGGTGATGGCGGCATCGTCCGCCCCGGCGTACTTGAGGCGGAGACGCATATCCTGCGCGCGTACGCCGTAAACGCCGATGGACGCATACCGCCGCGCAGCCAAAAGGCTTTCGTAATCGGCGTCCCAGATCCAGGAAACGTCCGTGCCGTCGGCGGCGTTGTCGTTCAGACAGAAGATGGGGAGAACGTCCTCGCTCTGCGAGGCGAGAAATTCGAGCGCGCGGTCACACCCGGCGGGGTTTTTCACGAGCACGATGCGGACGCTCGTTTCCCCGACGGTGAGCTGCTCCATCCGCCCGAACACAGCGCCGAAATCGGCGAGCGCGGCGCAGCAGATGTCCATATCCCAGCCCATGGTGCGCGCGGCGGTGAGCGCGGCGGCGGCATTGCAGACATTGTAGAGCGCCGGGAGCGCGAGATCAAAGGAGACCGTCCCTTCCGGCGTTTTCATCGTGACGGCGCTGCCGCCGCCGGGGAGGGCTTCCACGCTCTCCACGGCCATGTCCGGCGCGGGACGCTGCGCGCCGCACGCGGGGCAGTACCAGTCGCCGAGATGGGCGAACGTGTATCGCCGGTAGGCGTAGCGCGCGCCGCAGCGCAGACAGTGCGGCGCGTCCGAAACGCTCGGCACGGCGTCGCTCGAAATATTCTCGAGACCGAAGTACACGGTCTTGTTCGGCACGTCCCAGCCGAGCGACGCGGTGAGCGAGCAGTCGGCATTCAGACAGAGCACCGCGCCGGGGGCCTTTTGGATGCCCGAGGCGATGAGATCGCGCGTGTGCGTCACCTCGCCATAGCGGTCGAGCTGGTCGCGGAAGAGATTCGTCACGATCACCGCGCGTGGCTGCAGCGCCGCGGCGACGGCGGGGAAATTGCCCTCGTCGCACTCGATGACGGCGAGCGTTTTCTTCGGCTTGCCGAGAAGATCGGCGTTTTCAATGAATTCCGCGGTGATGCCGCTCGTGAGATTCGCGCCGGAGCGGTTGGAGAAATATGCCGTCCCGGCCTTGTCGAGCATATGGCGGAGCATACCGGCGGTCGTCGTTTTGCCGTTTGTGCCGGTGATGATCACCGTTTCCACGCCGCGTCCCAGCTCACGCATCAGCCCCGGATATACGCGCAGCGCTGCCTTTCCGGGCAGCGCTGTGCCGCCGCGGCCAAAAAGCCGCAGCGCGAGCCGCGCAAGGCGGCTCGTGACGCACGCGAAAAATACGCGCAGTTTTTTCATAGACGGATATATTCCTCACGGCCTGCGCCAACGGACACCCAGCCGATGCGGCAGCCGACGGCGTTTTCGAGATAGCGGACGTAATTGCGCGCAGCCTCGGGCAGATCCTCAAACTTCCGGCAGCCGGAAATGTCGCCGGAGAAGCCCTCAACGTATTCGTATACGGGCTTGCAGCGCTCAAGCACGGTCTCCACGGGGAAGGTGTGGATGATCTTGCCGTCTATCTCATACCCGGTGCAGACGGGGATCTTCTCCCAGCCGGAGAGCACATCGAGCTTTGTGAGCGCGAGCTCGGTCGCACCCTGCATCTGCACGCCGTAGCGGGAGGCGACGACGTCAAACCCACCCACACGGCGGGGACGGCCCGTGGCCGCGCCGTACTCGGCGCCGGCTTCGCGCAGACGGTCGCCCTCCTCGCCGAAGAGCTCGCACACGAACGGCCCTTCGCCGACGCAGCTCGAATATGCCTTCATGATGCCGACGACGCTGTCCAGCCGCCTGGCCGGGATGCCCGCGCCGATGGGGGCGTAGGCCGCGATCGTGGACGAGGACGAGGTGTAGGGGTAGATGCCGAAGTCAATGTCGCGCAGCGCGCCGAGCTGGGCCTCAAAGAGGATGCTCTTGCCCGCGTCCGCCTGCGCGGAGAGGTATTCGGTCGTGTTGCAGAGATACTCGCGCCACGGGAAGGCGTACTTCTCGAGCCAGGCGTACATCTCGTCAACGCTGACCGGCTCGTGGCCGTAGCCCTGCACGGTGATGTTCTTCCACTCGACAAGATCGGCGAGCTTTTCGCGCAGCTTGTCCGGGAAGAGAAGATCGCCGGTGCGCAGCGTTTTCTTCATATACTTGTCGGCGTACACCGGGCCGATGCCGCGGCGCGTGGAGCCGAACTTCTTGTCCGCGAGACGGTCCTCTTCGAGAATGTCCATCATCTTGTGGTACGGCATGCAGATGGTGGCGCGGTCGCTGATCTTCAGATGCTCGGGCGTGATCGCCACGCCCTGCTCGCGGATGTGCGCGACTTCATTTGTGAGATGCTCAAGATCGAGCACCATGCCGGGGCCGAGGACGTTCACCGTGCCGGGGCGCAGAATGCCGGACGGCAGCAGATTGAGAACGAATTTGCCGCGCTCGTTCACGACGGTGTGACCGGCGTTGTTGCCGCCCTGATAGCGGACAACGATCTCATGCTCGGCGGAGAAAAGATCGACCATGCGGCCCTTTCCCTCGTCGCCCCAGTTGATTCCGACAACAGCAGTAAGCATTTTTTGTATCCTCCTTGCTTTTTAGACACGCACCGGAACGCTCCCGGCGATATCGCCGCGGCGCGCTTCCAGCACGGGATAAACATGAGTTTTAAGAAAGGCGCGCGTCTGCTCCGGCGCAAGCCCGACGAACTGGCGGACATCCAGAAGCTCCTCCAGAGCTTCCGGCGTTAAATGGAACCGCTCGTCCGCGAGCAGCATATCGAGCAGATGCCCGTCCTCGCCGCGGAGCTTGACGCTCTCCGCCGCGCGCACGGAATACTGCCGGATGACCTCGTGCAGCTTCTGGCGGTCTTCGCCGAGCGATACGGCGCGCATGAGGATGTTCTCGGTCGCAAGAAACGGCAGCTCTTCGCGCAGGTGCTTTTCCATCACGCGCGGATATACCTTGCAGCCGCGCACGACGTTGGTGCAGAGCGTCAAAATGGCGTCGCACGCGAGGAAACCCTCCGGCAGCGTGAGACGGCGGTTGGCCGAATCGTCGAGCGTGCGCTCGAGCCACTGCGTCATGGCGGTGTCCGCAGTGTTGGAGGCGAGATTTACCACATAGCGGCTGAGCGAGCACACACGCTCGCAGCGCATGGGATTGCGCTTGTAGGCCATAGCGGAGGAGCCGACCTGCTCGGTCTCAAACGGCTCGTCCAGCTCGCGCAGATGCGCGAGAAGGCGCATGTCCGTCGCCATTTTTGCAGCGCTCTGCGCGATGCCGGAGAGGACGTTCATCACAAAGGAATCGAGCTTTCGCGTGTACGTCTGCCCGGCGACGGGGATGCAGTTGGGAACGCCCATCTTTTCCGCAATCTTCTTCTCGAGCGCGAGGACCTTCTCCCCGTCGCCGTGGAAGAGCGCGAGAAAGCTCGCCGCGGTGCCGGTCGCGCCCTTGCACCCGGAGATGGGAAGGCGGGAGAGCTCCGTTTCGAGCTGCTCTAAGTCGAGCAGGAAATCCTGCAGCCAGAGCGTCGCGCGCTTACCCACGGTCGTGGGCTGCGCGGCCTGGAAGTGCGTCCAGGCGAGCGTCGGCGTGTCGGCCTCGCGCGCGGCAAATTCGGAAAGCGCGTCGATCACCGCGAGCAATTCGCCGCGGATGAGCTTCAGCGCTGCCCGCATCTGCAGAAGGTCGGTGTTATCGTCCACATAACAGCTCGTCGCGCCGAGATGGATGATGCCTGCGGCCTTCGGGCAGGCGTCGCCGAACGTGCGGATGTGCGCCATCACGTCGTGGCGCAGCCGGTGCTCATACTCGGCGGCACGGTCAAAATCGATATCGTCGAGATGCGCGCGCATTTCCTCAAGCTGCTCGTCCGTGATGGACAACCCCAGCTCCTGCTCGCTCTCGGCGAGCGCGAGCCAGAGACGGCGGAACGTCGAAAACTTCCACTGCGGGGAGAAGAGATGCTGCATCTGCTCCGAGGCGTAGCGCGAGCAGAGGGGATTTTCGTAAACGTCTTTCATGAAACTCACTCCACGGTGACGGATTTGGCGAGATTGCGGGGCTTATCAATGTCGCACCCGTTGCACCGGGCGACATGATAGGCGAAAAGCTGCAGGGGAAGGATCTCCGGAATGGCGGAGAAGAGCGGGTCGGTCACGGGGACAAAGAGCACGTCGTCCGCCTCGGCGAACACACGGCGGTTGCCCTCGTTCACCACGGCGAGGACCTTGGCCCCGCGCGCCTTGACTTCCTTGATGTTGGACATCGTCTTGTCGAACAGCTCCTCATAGCACGCGAGCGAAACGACGAGACGGCCCGGATCGATGAGCGCGATGGTGCCGTGCTTGAGCTCTCCGGCGGCATACGCCTCAGAGTGGATGTAGGAGATCTCCTTGAGCTTGAGCGAGGCTTCAAGCGCGACGGCGTAGTCGATGTTGCGCCCGATGAAGAAGAGCGAGCTGTTGCCGCAGTAGCGCTCGGCAAGATAGCTGACCTGCGGGTTCAGGTCAATGCTGCGCTGCGTGCGCTCGGGCAGGTCCGCAATGCCGGCGACGAGCTCGGCGTACCGCGGCGCGGTGAGCGTCCGGCGCTCGTTGGCCATCCATACGGCGAGCAGATCGAGCACGGCGATCTGCGTGGTGTAGCCCTTCGTGGTGGCAACGGCGATCTCCGGGCCGGCCCAGGTGTACATGACATAATCGCCGAGCTTTGCCACGGTGCTGCCGACGACGTTGACGATCGTGAGCACGCGCGCACCGTGTGCCTTGCATTCGCGGATGGCGGCGATGGTATCGGCAGTCTCGCCGGACTGGGAAACGGCAATGAGCAGCGTGTGCTCATCCACGATCGGGTGGCGGTAACGCAGCTCGCTCGCCACATCGACCTCCACCGGCACGCGGCAGAGCGATTCGATCATGTACCGCCCGACGCACCCGGCGTGATACGCGCTGCCGCACGCGGTGATGACGATGCGGTTGATGTACCGGAAGTCGGCGCGGAACGCCTCGTCAAAATCATCGAGGACGATCTTCCCGTTCTTGATGCGCGGGGCGATGGTCGCCTTGAGCGCGCGGGGCTGCTCCATGATCTCCTTGAGCATAAAGTGCTCGTAGCCGCCCTTTTCCGCGGCTTCGATATCCCAGACGATGCGGGAAATGCTGCGGTGCACCGTCGCGCCGGTGCTGTCATAAATGGAAATGGAGTCGGGCGTTATCTCAGCAAACTCGCCGTCCTCCAGATAGATCACGTTTTTGGTGTGGCTCACGAGCGCGGTCACGTCGGAGGCAAAGAAATTTTCGCCGACGCCCACGCCGAGAATGAGCGGCGATGCCATTTTCACGGCGCAGATCGTCCCCGGCTGGTCGGCGCAGAGAACGCCGAGCGCATAGGAGCCCTCGAGCCGCGCGGCGGTATGCAGCACGGCGGCCTTGAGATCGCCGGTATAGTACATGTCGAGCAGATGCACGATGACTTCCGTGTCGGTCTCACTCCGGAATACGAAGCCCTTGCTTTTAAGCTCGTCGCGCAGCGCCGCGTAGTTTTCGATAATGCCGTTGTGGACGATGGCAAATTTGCCGTCGGCGGACATATGCGGGTGCGCATTCGTGTCGGTGGGCGCGCCGTGCGTCGCCCAGCGGGTGTGGCCGATGCCGGAAGTGCCGGGCAGCAGCGTGCCGTTTTGTGTTTTCTCCGCAAGCGCGTCGATATGGCCGGACGCTTTGATCATATGCAGCGCGCCGTCCTTCTGCACGGCGATGCCGGCGCTGTCATACCCGCGGTATTCCAGCTTGCGCAGCCCGTCCAGAAGCAGCGGAGCCGCCGCCTGCGAGCCGGTAAATCCTACAATTCCACACATAAAAGAATATCCTCCAAAGTAAACGGAAAACGGGGCGTCCCCTGCGGGGTATCCGCAGGGGAGCGGTGGATGAAAGGCTTACGCCTTATAGCCGATCGTGTCGGCGAGAGAGCGTTCGAGCAGCACCACGGCGTCGCGGTGCAGACGCAGAAACGTTGCCGGGCAGTGCGGGTCGATGCGCTCGGAGAGCAGCAGACGGCGCATTGCGTCCTCCTTGTGGCCGGATACGATCATAAGGAGCTTTTTCGCGCGCAGGATGTTGCCCATGCCCATGGTGAGCGCGTAGCGCGGCACATCGTCGCGCGAGGCGAAGAAGCGCTGGTTGGCGTCGATGGTGCTCTCGTCGAGCACCTCCTTGTGGGCGCTGTCGCAGAGCGTGTCGCCCGGCTCGTTGAAGCCGAGATGACCGTCCGGGCCGACGCCGAGCACCTGCACGTCAATGTCGGTACGGTCGAGCACGGCGTTGAACTCGCGGAGATTCTCCTCCGCGTCGCCGGTGCCCTTGGCGACATAGGTGTTGGCTTTGTCGATGTTGATGTGGTCAAAAAGATTGCTGTCCATGAAATAACGGTAGCTCTGCTCATGGGTGGGGGCGAGACCGACATATTCGTCGAGATTCACGCTGTGAACGCGGGAGAAATCCAGACCCTCCTCGCGGCAGCGCCGCGAAAGCTCCCGGTACATGCCGACCGGGCTTGAGCCGGTGGCGAGACCGAGCGTGCAGCAGGGGTTCGCGCGGACCGTTTCCTCCAGAAGGTCAGCGGCAAGACGGCTGACCTCCTCGTGATTTTCGGCGACGATTACTTTCAAGACATCTTCTCCTTTATCATTTTTTTACGGCAATATTGCCCTTGGCTTTGTAAATGCACCGCTCCGGCACAACGCCGCGCACGCAGGACGTGGGGTAAACGCTCGCGTCCCGCCCGATCACGGTGCCGGGATTGAGAACGCTGTTGCACCCGACCTCCACATAGTCGCCGAGCATCGCGCCGACCTTTTTGCGGCCGGTCTCGATCTCCTCGCCTTCGTTGTGAATAACGACGGGGAGCTTGTCGCTCTTGACGTTGCTCGTGATGGAGCCCGCGCCCATGTGGGACTTGTAGCCGAGAATGGAGTCGCCGACATAATTATAATGCGGCACCTGTACATTATCGAAAAGAATGACGTTTTTGAGCTCCGTGGAGTTGCCGACGACGCAGTTATCGCCGACGAGCGCATTGCCGCGGATGAAAGCGCCGGGGCGCACCTCGGTTTTATGCCCGATGATGCACGGCGCGCCGAGATACGCGGTGGGGTAGACCTTCGCGTCGCGCGCGACCCACACGCCCTCCTCGGGATGGTCGTATTCGTCCGGGCTGAGCGCCGCGCCGAGCGCGGAGATCATATCGCCGATGCCGGCGAGCGCCTCCCAGGGATACGTGAACTGCCGCAGATAGTCTCCGGCAAGCGTATGGTCAAGATCGTAAAGATCCGGGATCGTGAGCTTCATTACTTTTTCACCTCGATGAGATGGCCGGACGTATCCATCGCGGCGATGATGGCGTCCACCATCTGCTCGCAGAGATCAACGGTTCCGGCCTCGGCCATGACGCGCAGCACCGGCTCCGTGCCGCTCTTGCGCAGCAGCACGCGCCCGCCGTCGCCGAGCGCGGCGGTGCACTTCTCCACGGCGGCCTTCACGGTCTCGTCCGCGAGCGTGCCGTCCTTGTCGTTTACCTTCACGTTTTTGAGCACCTGCGGGTACATCTTTACTTCCGCGGCCAGCACCGAGAGCGGGAGCTGCGTGTCGATGAGCACGCCCATGAGCATGATCGCGGTGATGAGGCCGTCGCCGGTATGGGCAAACTTGCGGAAAATGATGTGGCCGGACTGCTCGCCGCCGAGCATATGATCGTTGGCCTTCATGTTCTCGTAAACGTACCGGTCGCCCACGGCGGTCTTTTCGTAGGCGATGCCGATGCGGTCGAACGCCTTGTAAAGACCGAAGTTGCTCATGATCGTCGTGACGACGGTATTGCTCGGCAGCTGGCCGTTGGCCTTCATGTGCTTGGCGCAGATGTACATGATCTGATCGCCGTTCACCACATTGCCGAGCTCGTCCACAGCGAGACAGCGGTCGGCGTCGCCGTCAAAGGCAAAGCCGACATCGAGCTTGTTTTCACGGACATACTGCTGCAATCCCTCAATGTGGGTCGAGCCGCAGCGCAGGTTCACGTTCACGCCGTCGGGCTTATCATTGATGACGTACGTCTTGGCGCCGAGCGCGTCGAATACGGCGCGGCCGATCATCCACGCGCTGCCGTTCGAGCAGTCGAGCGCTACCTTGCGGTCGCCGAACGAGCGGGTGGCGATGCTCGTGAGATAGCCGATGTAGCGGTTGCGGCCGGAGTAGAAATCGATCGTGCGGCCGATCTTATCCTCGACCGCCCAGGGAATGCTGTTGGGATCGCCGTCGATGTAAGCTTCGAGCTCGTCCTGCAGCGCGTCGTCCATCTTCTCGCCGACGCCGTTCATGAGCTTGATGCCGTTGTCCCAGTAGGGATTGTGACTCGCGGAGATCATCACGCCGCAGTCAAAGTTTTCGGTGCGCGTGATGAAGCTGACGCAGGGCGTCGTTGTAACGTGCAGAAGATAGGCGTCCGCGCCGGAGGACGTGATGCCCGCGGCGAGCGCGCTCTCATACATGTAGGAGGAGCGGCGCGTATCCTTGCCGATGACGATGCGGGCCGTGCCGCTCGCATGACGGTTCGCGTAATACCAGCCGAGAAAACGGCCGGTCCTGAAGGCGTGCTCGGCGGTCAATACCTCGCCGGCCTTGCCGCGGAAACCGTCGGTGCCGAAATATTTTCCCATAAAAAAGAGTCCTTTCCAAAATCAGAGAGAGTAGGCAATAAACTGACACTTTATAATACCACTTTCCGTCGGTGAGCGTCAATAATTTTTCCCATACGGACGGGCCTTATCCGCGCGGCTCAAAAAGCTCGAGCGCCGCGGCGACAAAGCCGCGGAAGAGCGGGTGCGGACGGTTGGGACGGGATTTGAATTCGGGGTGATACTGCACGCCGATATAGAACGGGTGATCGTGCCGTTCCACGACCTCAACGAGCCGTCCGTCCGGCGAGAGACCGGAGAGAACGAGCCCCGCGGCGGTGAGAGCCTCGCGGTATTCGTTGTTGAATTCGTAGCGGTGGCGGTGACGCTCGGAGATGTGCTGCGCGCCGTAGCATTTTTCCAGAAGCGATCCGGGCATGACGTCGCACGGATACGCGCCGAGACGGAGCGTGCCGCCCTTGGCGATCTCGTCGCTCTGGCCGGGCATGAAGTCGATGACGCGGTAGGGGGAGCGCTCGTCAAACTCGCGGGAGTTCGCGCCTTCAAGATGCGCGGCGTTGCGCGCGTTTTCGATGACGGCGATCTGCATGCCGAGACACAGTCCCAGATACGGGATGTTCTTTTCGCGGGCGTACTTCGCCGCGAGGATCATGCCCTCGATGCCGCGGTCGCCGAAGCCGCCCGGCACGAGAATGCCGCACACGCCGCCGAGCTTTTCTTCCAGATTCTCTTCGGTGAGTGTTTCGGAGTCTACCCAGCGGATGGCAACGTGCGTCCCCACGGTGTAGCCCGCGTGGCGCAGCGCCTCGATCACGGAGAGATAGGCGTCATGCAGCTGCGTATATTTGCCGACGAGCGCGATGGGCACGCGCTTCGTGCGGCCGTGGATGCGGCTGACCATTTCCTCCCACTCGGCAAGATCCGCCTTCGGCTGGCCGAGACCGAGCTTGCGGCAGACGGTGTCGCCCATGTGCGCCTTTTCAAGCATGAGCGGCGCTTCATACAGCACCGGGATCGTCATGTTCTCGATGACGCAGTCGCTCTCCACATTGCAGAAGTTTGCGATCTTGCGGAAGATGTTCTCGTCCTCGATCGGCTCGTCGCAGCGCAGCACGATGATGTCCGGGGAAATGCCCATGCCCTGCAGCTCCTTGACGGAGTGCTGCGTCGGCTTGGACTTGTGCTCGCCCGAGGCCTTGAGATACGGCACGAGCGTCACGTGGATATAGAGCGTATTCTCACGCCCGACCTCAAGCCCGACCTGCCGGATGGCCTCGAGAAACGGCTGGCTCTCGATATCGCCGGTCGTGCCGCCGATCTCGGTGATGACGATGTCCGCGCCGGACTTTTTGCCGACCTGATAGATGAATTCCTTGATCTCGTTGGTGACGTGCGGGATGACCTGCACGGTGCTGCCAAGATACTCGCCGCGGCGCTCCTTTTCGAGCACACGGGAATACACCTTGCCCGTGGTGAGATTCGAGAACTTGTTGAGGTCCTCGTCAATGAAGCGTTCGTAGTGGCCGAGATCGAGATCGGTCTCCGCGCCGTCCTCGGTGACATAGACCTCTCCGTGCTGGTAAGGGCTCATCGTGCCGGGATCGACGTTGATGTAGGGGTCGAGCTTCTGCGCCGCGACCTTGAACCCGCGCGCCTTCAAAAGACGTCCGAGCGAGGCGGCGGTGATGCCCTTGCCGAGACCGGAAACCACGCCGCCGGTGACGAAAATGTACTTTGTCATATCTTTCACACTCCCAAAGGATGAATATACACAAAAAAATTTGGGGAGGGGAGGTGAGCCTCCCTTCCCCGGGAGGCGGCTGAGCCTCAGAGAAAGCGGTAGACCCCGTCGCGTTCGGCAACGAGGGAATGTTCAAAAAAGGCGGTGAGAGCTTTGACGAGCGAGGCGGTGTCCGTCGCGCCCGCGGTCTCGAAGGGCGAGTGCATCGCCAGCTGCGCGAGACCGATGTCCACGGCGTTGAGCGAAACCTGCGTATTGGAGATGTTGCCGAGCGTCGAGCCGCCCGGCATGTCGGCGCGGTTGGCGTAATACTGCACCGGCACGCCGGCGCTCTCGCAGATGCGGCGGAAGATGCCGGCGGAAACGGCGTCGGAGGTGTAGCGCTGGTTGGCGTTGTATTTGATGACAACACCGCCGTTCATGCGCGCGGTGTGGTTGCGGTCGGCAAATTCGCCATGGTTGGGGTGGACGGCGTGCGCGTTGTCGCAGGAGACGAGAAAGCTGCCCGCCACAAGACGGCGGTATTCGCTGCCGTCCATGCCGAGCGCGGCGCACAGCCGCGTGAGCGTGTCATAAAGGAAGGTGGATGCCGTGCCCTGCTTCGTCTCGCTGCCGACCTCTTCGTTATCGAAGATGCAGCAGACGCTGACGGCCCGGCTCTCCCCGGCGGCGAGAAACGCCGTCAGCGAGGAGAAAGCGCACTGGAGATCGTCCAGCCGCGGCGCGGAGATGTATTCGCCGAGCGTGACGCCCTTCTGGGGATCGTAAAGGAAAAGATCGCCGGTGACGATGGCGTCCTCCGCAACACCGGCGGCCTTGGCGACGGCGGCGCGGAAGCTGCCCTTTTCGCTGCTCATCCATACGGGCAGCATATCGACGGCGGCATTATAGCTCATGCCGTCGTTGGCGTTGCGGTTCATGTGGATGGCGACGTTCGGGATGATGGCGCAGGGGTCCTTGAGATCCACGAGCTTCACCGAAAGCTTGTCGCCCTCGGATACGAGAACACGGCCCGCCACGGAAAGCGGCCGGTCGAGCCACGGGGCGCAGAGCATCCCGCCGTATTTCTCCACGGAGAGACGGAGATAATTCCCATCCGGAAGCTCCGCGTTCTCCTTGATCTTGAACGCCGGGCTGTCGCCGTGCGCGGCGGTCATCATAAAGCCCGCGATCTCCCCAGCGGGGACGCGGAACGCGATGAGGGAAGAGCCATTTCGCGTGACAAAATACTTGCCGCCGGGGACGATCTCCCAGCGCTGCGCCTCGCAAAGCTCGGTATATCCGGACTCGCGCAGCATATCCGCGCTGTGGGCGCAGGTGTGGAACGCCGTGGGACATACGGCGATATAATCAAAGAGCTTTTCGTTCATGTCGTTTCCTTTCCGTCGTCCGGCCTCTGCCGGAACAGTACAAGTTTTTCGAGCGGGAAGAGCACCGCCGTCTGCACGACGCCCGCGCCGAACGAGGCGAGCGTGCGCGAGAGGGGAGCGATGCGGCTCGACGCCATCGCGGCGACGATCTCGCCCTGCATCCACGTGGCGAAGAGAATGAGCGCGAAGAGGATCGCAAGATACACCGCAAACCCCGCGCGGGTACCCTTGCCGCGAAACGTTGTTTTCATGTTGATAAAATAGCCGTAGATGTTTGCAAGACCGTTTGCCAGCAGGAACGGCAGCACATATCCCCATGTGACAACGCCGTTTACCACATACTTCGAACCGTCCGGGAAAAGCGCGTCGGCACGGAATATGCCGCGCAGCAGCGGCGGCAGCGGCGAGACAACACGGTCGAACGCGAGCGGCAGGAGATTGGCGAGCAGAAGCTGCAAGATCGTCACCGTGAGACTTACAAGATTGAATTTCACAAACTGCCAGAGCGTGCGTCCCTTCCCTGCGGAAAGGCGCTCGTCCAGCCGCTTCCATGCGTTCACGGCGAAACGGTCACTCCCACTCGATGGTCGCGGGCGGCTTGGAGGTGATGTCGTAGACAACGCGGTTGATGCCGCGCACTTCGTTCGTAATGCGCGAGGAGATGCGCCGCAGCACATCCCACGGCAGGGGCGCGAACACGCAGGTCATAAAGTCGCTCGTTTCCACGCAGCGCACCGCGACAGTATAGTCATACGTGCGTCCGTCGCCCATGACGCCGACGCTCTTCACGCCGGTGAGCACCGCAAAATACTGATCGGCGCGGCAGCCGCACTTGCCGATCTCCTCGCGGACGATGGCGTCCGCCGGGCGGAGAATGGCGAGCTTTTCGCGCGTGATCTCGCCGAGCACGCGCACGCTGAGACCGGGGCCGGGGAACGGCTGGCGGTTTACGAGACTTTCGGGCAGACCGAGGAGAAGGCCGAGCTTGCGCACCTCGTCCTTGAAGAGATAGCGCAGCGGCTCCACGACGCCGGAAAAGCCGAGATCCTTCGGAAGCCCGCCGACGTTGTGGTGGCTCTTGATGACCGCCGAGCCCGTGCCGGACTCGACGACGTCCGGGTAGATCGTCCCCTGTGCGAGGAAGCCGACCTTGCCGAGTTTTTTCGCCTCGTCCTCAAAAACGAGAGCAAACTCGCGCCCGATGATCTTGCGCTTCTGCTCGGGATCGGTCACACCCTCGAGCTTTGCAAGAAAGCGGTCGGCAGCGTCCACGCAGCGGAAGTCGAGCGCCTTATTCTCGAATACGGAGCGGATCTCCTCCGTTTCGCCCTGGCGCATGAGACCGTGATCGACATAAATGCACGTGAGCTGGCCGGGCACCGCGCGCGCGAGCAGCGCCGCGCACACAGAGGAATCCACGCCGCCGGAGAGACCGAGCAGTACCTTTTCACTGCCGACCTGCTCGCGGATCTCGCGGATCTTCGTTTCAAGGAAGCTCTCCATCGAGTAATCTCCGGCGCAGCCGCAGATATCAAAGAGGAAGTTTTTGAGAATGAGATTGCCTTGCACGGTGTTGGTCACTTCCGGATGGAACTGCACGCCGTAGAGCCGGCGCTCTTCGTTCACATACGCCGCTACGGGCGTGAGGTCGGTGTGACCGGCAACGCGGAAGCCCTCGGGCAGCGCCGTGACGAGATCGGTGTGGCTCATAAGCACGTCCGTCGGCACGGTGCAGCCGGAAAAGAGCGGGAGAGAGGTGTCGAGAGTAATGGGGAATACGCCGTACTCGCGCTTCGTGCCCGCCTCGACCGTTCCGCCGCAGAGATGGCAGATGAGCTGCATGCCGTAGCAGATGCCGAGCACCGGGATGCCGAGCTCCAGCACGGCCTTGTCGCAGGTAGGGGAATCGTCGCGGTATACGCTGTCCGGTCCGCCGGTGAAGATGATGCCCTTCGGCGCCATCGCGCGGATCTCCTCCACGGGCATTTTGCACGAACGGATCTCGGAATAGACGCCGTGCTCGCGCACGCGGCGCGCGATCAGCTCCTTGTACTGCCCGCCGAAATCCAGAATCAATACAGTCTCTCCGGTCATAAATAGCCTCCGCAGCAAAAATTTTTAAAAATATAAAGGATATCCGTCAGCAACGCATAATTCGGCAAGAGCGGGCGGCGCAAAAGCGCCGCCGAGCGCCGAAGACGATGTTACGCGGCGCTGACCAAACGAAAAAAGCGTCGCCGACGCGGTCAGGTAAACCGCGTCGGCGAACGCCATTGCTCACCTTTACGCACACGAATTATACGGAACGGAGCCGTCTTTGTCAATAAAAAATCGCGGGCAATATTGACAAAATCATCGGCACAGGGTAGAGTGAGCAAGTTAAAGTGATAAAGACAGGGACAACCCCTCCGTCTTTTGCCTTTGGCAAAAGCCACCTCCCCTGTTAGGGGAGGCAAGATCGTTTTCTGCAAACCCACTTGGCTTCCCACGATAGGGGAGACTGCACGGCGCGGCCGTGACCGAGGGGGTCTTCACCCGGATATCTACTATATATTATTATAAAAGGGGCAGGGCTTATGAGCGGTATGACAGAAGAATTCGGCTCGATGGTATTTTCGGATGCCGTTATGCAACAGCGTCTCCCGGCGGAGATCTACAGCGCGCTGCGCTCGGCCCGACAGTACGGCAAGCGCCTGACGCTTGCCGAGGCGGACGTCGTCGCCGAGGCGATGCGCGACTGGGCGATCGAGCGCGGCGCGACGCATTATACCCACTGGTTCCAGCCGATGACCGGCATCACCGCCGAAAAGCACGACAGCTTTCTCTCCCCGGCAAAGGACGGCGGCGCGCTGCCGGAGTTTTCGGGCCGAGAGCTCATCCACAGCGAGCCGGACGCCTCGAGCTTTCCGTCCGGCGGTCTTCGCGCCACATTCGAGGCGCGCGGCTACACCGCCTGGGACCCGACGAGCTACGCTTTCGTGAAGGACGGCGTGCTCTGCATCCCGACGGTGTTCGCCTCCTACGGCGGTGAGGCCATCGATAAGAAAACGCCGCTTCTCCGCAGTATGGACGCGCTGAATATCCAGGCGCTGCGCATACTGAAGCTCTTCGGCGACACGCAGACCGCCGCCGTGCGCGCGAACGCCGGCGCGGAGCAGGAGTATTTCCTCATTGACCGCGGCGTTTACGAGCAGCGCCCCGACCTGATCTACACCGGGCGTACGCTTCTCGGCGCGCGCCCGCCCAAGGGACAGGAGCTGGACGACCATTATTTCGGCGCGATCAAGCCGCGCGTGGCGGCGTTCATGCGCGAGCTGGACGAGGAGCTCTGGAGGCTCGGCGTCCCGGCCAAGACCGAGCACAACGAGGTCGCTCCCGCGCAGCACGAGCTCGCGTGCGTCTATTCCACGGTGAACATCGCCGCCGATCACAACCAGCTCGTCATGGAGTGCATGAAGCGCGTGGCGGACCGGCACGGCATGGTGTGCCTGCTGCACGAAAAGCCGTTCGCGGGCGTGAACGGCTCGGGCAAGCACAACAACTGGTCGCTTTCCACCGACCGCGGCGAAAATCTTCTGAACCCCGGCGACACGCCGGAGGAGAACGCGCAGTTCCTGCTCATCCTCACGGCGGTCCTGCAGGCCGTGGACGAATACCAGGACCTGCTGCGCATCTCCGTCGCGGGAGCTTCCAACGACCACCGTCTCGGCGGCAGCGAAGCGCCCCCGGCGATCCTCTCCGTGTTCCTCGGCGACGAGATCACCAGCATTCTCGATTCCATTGAGAACGGCACGCCGTATGAATCCGGCGAAAAGGTGCAGTTCAAGGTCGGCGTGCATGTCCTGCCGCGCTTCCCGAAGGATACGAGCGACCGCAACCGCACCTCGCCCTTTGCCTTCACGGGCAATAAGTTTGAATTCCGCATGGTCGGCTCGTCGCAGTCGATCTCCGAGGCAAACATCATTCTCAACACCGCCGTGGCGGACGTGCTGCGCCGCTATGCCGACGAGCTGGAGGGCGCGGCGGACTTTGAGAGCGCGCTGCACGAGCTCATAAAGCGCTCCATCCGTGAGCACCGCCGCATCATCTTCAACGGCAACGGCTACGAAGAAGCATGGGTGCGCGAGGCCGCGCGCCGCGGCCTGTGCAACTACCGCTCCACGCCGGACTGCGTACCGCATCTGCTCGACGCGAAAAACGCGGAGCTTTTCCGCCGCAACCGCGTGTTCAGCGAAACGGAGCTTCGCGCCCGGTGCGAGATCGTGCTCGACCACTACGCCAAGGAGGTGCGCATCGAGGCGCTCACGCTGCTCGATATGCTGCGCAAGGATGTGCTCCCCGCGGTGAGCCGCTTTACCGGCGCTCTTTCCGCCACGGCGCACGAAAAGAAAAAGCTCTGCGGCGAGAGTGCCTGCCGGTATGAAAAAACGGCGGCGGCGGAGCTCTCCGCGCGCGCGGCGAAGCTCTGGGACGGCGCGGAAAAACTGGAAAAGGCGGTGCGCCGCATTGACGACGGACGCCTCTCCACCGAATCCGCCGTGGAGATCTGCCGCGGTGAGATATTGCCGGAAATGGAGACGCTGCGCGAAATTTCCGACGGCGCGGAGCTCATCATGGACCGCGCCGCGTGGCCGTATCCGTCTTATGGTGAGATCCTTACCAGCGTATATTAAAATTTAGAAGAAAACCGGCGCTTTTTGGTAAAATACCGAAAGCGCCGGTTTTGCCGCCTTGACATCCGGCGAAGAAACCGATATAGTATGGCCACAAACAAACAGCGTGCGGATCCGCGTCGAAAGACGTCGTCGGGGGAGACCCCGCCGAGGGAACACGGATGCAAATTCCGGACTATCCCAGTAACCGTAAAGCGGACAAAAAAGCCGGTACCACTGCCGAAGTGCGGGAAGGGGCTTGAGTAGGATGATGCCAAGTCGGGAAACCTGTTTTCGCATGAGAGCTTCTGGGACGGGGTATAGCTGTGCGATCCATCGCCGATTCCGCCGCCCTTTCCGAGAGAGGGGCGGCGTTTTTGCGCCGGAAGGCTGGTTGTTTGAATACTTTTTTGAGAAGGAGTTCAAGACATGAACGCCAAAAAGATCCTTGCTCTTGCATTGGCAGCCCTGATGCTGCTCTCGCTCGCCGCCTGCGGACAGAGCGCTGAGCCCATCGCGACGGAAGCTCCTGCCGAGCCGACCGAGGCCCCCGTGGAAGCCACCGAAGCCCCCGCGGAGGATACCTCCGTCACCGTGACCGACATGACCGGCCGCGAGATCACGCTCGAAGAGCCCGCCACGCGCATCGTTGCGCTCACGGCGTCCGACTGTGAGATCATCTGCGCGCTCGGCGGCATGGACCTGCTCGTCGGCCGCGGCACCTACTGCGACTACCCCGCCGAAGTGCAGGAGATCCCCTCCGTGCAGTCCGGCTATGAGACCAACATCGAGCAGATCATCGCTCTTGAGCCGCAGGTGCTCCTTATGAGCACGATGGCCCAGACCGAAGAGCAGATCAAGGCGCTTGAGGACGCCGGCGTCCACGTTGTCGTTTCCGACGCGCAGGATATCGAGGGCACCTATGCCGCCATCCGCATGATCGGCGCGCTGCTCGGCAAGAACGAGGAAGCCGAAACGGTCATCGACGGCATGAAGACGACGTTTGAGTCGCTCAAGGGCGTCTGCGGCGACGGCGAAAAGACCATTTACTTTGAGGTCTCCCCGCTGGAGTACGGTCTGTGGACGGCCGGCGCCAACACCTTCATGAACGAGATCGCCGAGCTGCTCGGTCTCAAGAACTGCTTTGCCGACGTGGAAGGCTGGGCGGAGATCAGCGAAGAGCAGGTGCTCGAGCGCAACCCCGACTATATTATGACCATTTCCATGTACTCCGGCGAGGGCCCCACGCCCGAAGAGGAGATCGCTTCCCGCGCCGGTTGGGAAAATGTGACGGCTGTGAAGAACGGCGCCATCCTCAATCTGCAGAACAACGAGCTTTCCCGCCCCGCACCGCGTCTGGCGGAAGGCGCGCAGATGCTCGCCGACTTCATTGCCAGCGTTGAGGCCAATGACAAGGCGGCCTGAGCCAAAAGAAAATAAAACCATGGTACGCCGGGAGGGGTTTGGCCTTCCGGCGTATCTGGCATTTGCCGCGGCGACGGTATTCACGCTTCTCGTGTGCGTGTCGCTCGGCAGCGTGAAGCTGCCGCTGCGCGAGACGTTCGGCCTTTTGTGGAACGCCCTGGCGGGCCGCGGCACGGGAACGGGCATGAGCGCGACGATCGTATTCTCCGTGCGCCTGCCGCGCGTGCTGTGCGTTGCGCTCACGGGCGCGTCGCTCTCGGTGTGCGGCGCGGCGATGCAGGGCCTTTTGAAAAACCCGCTGGCGGACGGCTCTACGCTCGGCGTATCGTCCGGCGCGTCGCTCGGCGCGGTGATCTCCATCGCGTTCGGCATAACGCTCCCCGGCATCCCGCTCGCCGGGACGATGAGCATGGCAATGCTTTTTGCGTTCCTCTCGCTCGTCGTCATTCTGGGTCTTGCGTACCGGCTGGACGGCTCGCTCTCCACCGGCACGATCATCCTCATCGGCGTCATTTACTCGATGTTCGTTTCAAGCGTTCTCTCGCTCGTCATCACGTTCGCGCCGGATAAGGTACAGTCCATCACGTTCTGGACGATGGGCTCTCTCGCGGGGCGGGGGTATGTCCACGTCCTTGTGCTGCTCGGCGCGCTCGTCGTTTTCGGCGGCGTGCTCTTCGGCTGCGCGCGCGAGCTCAACGCCTTTGCCGTCGGCGAGGACAACGCCCGGCACATCGGCGTGAACGTCCGGCGCGTTAAGCTCACGGTGATGATCGCGGTGTCGGCGCTCATCGGCGTGTGCGTGTCCGTCGGCGGCACGATCGGCTTTGTGGGTCTTGTGACGCCGCATATGGTGCGCCTCATCACCGGGCCGAACCACCGGCGGCTGCTCCCGGCGAGCGCGTTTGGCGGGGCGATCTTCCTCATGCTGTGCGATCTTCTCGCGCGCACGCTCTTTGACCCGCGCGAGCTGCCCGTGGGCGTCGTCACGTCGTTCATCGGCTCGATCCTCTTCGTCGTCATCTTCATCCGCACAAGGAGGGGCGAGAAATGAGCATGCTGGAAGTACAAAACCTCTCGGTGCGCTTCGGCAGCGCCGTGATCGTGAACGACGTGAGCTTTTCCGTGCAAGACGGCGACTGGCTCATGCTCATCGGGCCGAACGGCGCGGGCAAATCCACGATCGTGAATGCCGTGTCCCGCGGCGTGCCGTATACGGGAACGGTGTTTTTTGAAGGGAAGGACGTGCAGAAAACGCCCGCCCATCTCCTTGCGCGCGGCATGGGCGTGCTCGCGCAGCACCACACGGTCGGCTATGCCTTCTCCGTGGAGGAGGTCGTGCGGCTCGGACGCTATGCCTATGCTCCCGGTATTTTCTCCCGCCGGAGCGACGAGGACGAGCGGAGCGTCGCCGAGGCGATGGAGCTGACAGGCGTGGCGCATATCGCGCGCCAGTCCGTTCTCACGCTCTCGGGCGGCGAGCTGCAGCGCGTCTTTCTCGCGCAGCTCTTTGCGCAGAACCCGCGGCTGCTCCTGCTTGACGAGCCGACGAATCATCTCGATCTTGTGTATCAAAAGCAGATATTCTCCCTTGTGCGCGAGTGGCTCTCCAAGGGCGGCCGCGCCGTGGTGTCGGTCGTGCACGATCTCTCGCTCGCGCGGATGTACGGCAGCCGCGGCGTGCTGCTCGACCACGGTAAGATCGCCGCCGCGGGGGAGGCCGCGGACGTGTTCGCGCCGGAAACGCTCAACGTCGTTTACCGCATGGATGTTGCCGACTGGATGCGCACCATGCTCTCCCAATGGGAAAAGTGAAGAAAGCAGCAAAGCGCCGCCGGAACCCCGGCGGCGCTTCCTGCGTCTGTTATAAATGCATAATTATGCCGATGGTTTTATCAATGTAAAGAGATAAAATGCGGAAAATGGCGCGAAGGTATTGACAGAAGGGCCCCCCCGCCGTATAATCCGTGCATAAAATAAGAAAGCACCTGATAGAGGTCGCGGAAACGAAGAGTATCTTGCAGCGCACGCCGGCAGGCGGCTGCAGGAGAAAGGCAATTCCGCCGAAGCACCGCATGGCTGCCGCCGTGCCGCTGCTGGGCCGACGCCCAATAAGCGCCGGACTGTCACAGTTACTGTGGAGAGCTATCAAAGGAAACCGGTTTTTGATTTTCTTTTTTGAATCTCATTTTTCCGAAAGCCTGCGATACCACATCGGGTCGCAGGCTTATTTAATTTTTCCGAAAAGGAGACAGAAAAAATGAGAAGAAGAAACATCCTTGCGCTGCTGATGGCAGCCGCCCTCTGCCTTTGCCTGTTCGCCGGGTGCGGCAGTGCAGAAACGACCGACAGCACCGGAACGAGCATCACGGAAGCGGCGACGATCGCCGATCTCAAGGGCATGAAGATCGCGGCGCAGGCCGGAACGTTCCACGCCGACGCACTCAACCAGATCGAAAACGTGCAGGGATCGACGTATCCCGAGTTTGCCGATCTTCTGACCGCACTCAAGAGCGGCGCGATCGACGGCTACATCGCCGAGGAACCGACGGCCTTCTCCGTCTGCCAGAGCGACGATACTCTTACGTTCCTCCCGTTTAAGAACAATGAGACCGGCTTTACCGCCACGGCGTCCGATGTCGGCATCGCCATCGGTCTGAAGAAGGGCTCGGAGCTGCGCGAGCAGATCAACGCCGTTCTCGCGGAGATCACACCCGAGCAGCGCAGCGCGCTCATGGAGCAGATCGTGACGCTCAGCTCCGGCGGGGAAGTGACCGAGTTTGCCGTGAGCGCCGAAGAGCCGGAAAACCCGACGGGCACGCTCCGCGTCGGCATGGAGTGCGCGTATGAGCCGTATAACTGGACCGACATCTCCGGCACCTCCTTCGGCGCGGTGCCCATCTCCGGCGAGGGCAAGGACGGCCTTTACGCCAACGGCTACGACGTGCAGATCGCAAAATATGTCGCTGCACGTCTCGGTATGAATCTGGAAATTTACTCCATCGAATGGGATTCGCTGCTGCCCGCGCTGGAATCCGGCGCGATCGACGCCATTGCCGCCGGCATGAGCCCCACGGCCGAGCGCGCTGCGCAGATCGACTTCACCGATACCTATTACGAATCCAACCTCGTCGTCATCATCCGCAAGTAATCTGACCGAAAGGGCCGGTAAACAGCCATGAGCTTTTTTCAGGACGTAATCAACATAGTCGCCAAATATTATCCCCAGCTGCTCAGCGGCGTGGGAAACACGATGCTCATTGCGCTTACCGGCACCGTGGCCGGTCTCGCCATCGGCCTTCTGACCGGCATCGTCCGCACGGCGCCATTCTCCCGCAACGGCTTTGTGCGCGTGCTCCATAAGATCCTGAACGCCGTCATCGCCGTTTATGTGGAGATCTTCCGCGGCACGCCCATGATGGTGCAGGCGATGGTCATCTACTGGGGTTATGCCTTTGCCTCCGGCGGCAACACGCTGCCGCTCATTCCGTCCGGCATCCTGATCGTTTCGGTCAACACCGGCGCTTACATGGCCGAGATCGTCCGCGGCGGCATCATCTCCATCGATAAGGGCCAGTTTGAGGGCGCTATGAGCATCGGCATGACCCATTCGCAGACGATGTTCAAGGTCATCATCCCGCAGGTCATGCGCAACATCCTGCCCTCGGTAAGCAACGAGTTTGTCATCAACATCAAGGACACCTCGGTGCTGAACGTCATCGGCGTAACGGAGCTTTACTACTTTGCCGGGATCATCAAGCGCCAGAGCTTTGAAACGTTCCAGACGTATCTTGTCGTGTGTGTGCTGTACTTCATTCTGACATTCACGGTCACGCGGCTGCTGCGCTTTGTGGAGCGTAAACTCGACGGGAACGACAGCTATGTGATCTTCGGCTCGCAGAGCGACAGCGCCGCCGAGATCCGCATCAAAACCGCGAGGGAGGGCTGAGCCATGGGTGAAAAGGTCATAGAGCTTGTGCATCTGCAAAAGCAGTTCGGCGATCATACCGTGCTGCGCGATATCCATCTCAGCGTGGAAAAGGGTGAAGTGCTCAGCATCATCGGAGCTTCCGGCTCGGGCAAAAGCACGATGCTCCGGTGCATCAACCTTCTTGAAACGCCGACGTCCGGCCAGGTGCTTTATCACGGGCAGGACATCACCGCGCGGGAGATGAATCTCTCGCAGTACCGCGCAAAGGTCGGCATGGTGTTCCAGAGCTTCAATCTCTTCAACAACATGACGGCACTGCAAAACTGCGTTACCGGTCAGATGTCGGTGCTCCGGCGCAGCCGGGCCGAGGCGGAGAAAATCGCTATGGAATATCTCGGACGCGTCGGCATGACGCCGTACATCCACGCCCGCCCGGCGCAGCTCTCCGGCGGACAGAAGCAGCGCGTGGCGATCGCCCGCGCGCTTGCGATGGAGCCGGAGGTGCTGCTCTTCGACGAGCCGACGAGCGCGCTCGATCCGCAGATGGTCGGCGAGGTGCTCGATGTTATGCGCTCTCTCGCCGGAGACGGACTCACGATGATCGTCGTGACGCACGAAATGGCGTTTGCGCGCGACGTTTCCACGAACGTCGTCTTTATGGCCGACGGCGTCATCTGCGAAGAGGGACGCCCGAAGGATATTTTTGAAAACCCGCAGGACCCGAAGACGCGCGAATTTCTCTCGCGCTTCCTCGTGGGGTGATACCAAAGACCGCAGCGCTGCCACGCGCTGCGGTCTTCTTATATCGGCCCGGCCGGTTGACACGCGCCGGACGGCACTGGTATAGTGGAGCCGAAAAGGAAAGGGGGGCGAGATATGGAACACCGCATTTTGCTCGTAGAGGATGACCGCAGCCTCGCCGACGCCATCTGCGCGCAGATGAAGCTCTGGGCGCTGGAGTGTACCTGCGCTGCCGATTTCCGCGCGGTCATGGCGGAGTTCGCGCGCGTGCAGCCGCATCTCGTGCTGATGGACGTGTCGCTTCCGTATATGAGCGGGTATCACTGGTGCGCGGAGATACGAAAAGTAAGCTCCGTGCCGGTCATATTTATCTCTTCGGCGAGCGATAATATGAATATCATCATGGCGATGAACATGGGCGGCGACGATTTTGTCGCCAAGCCCTTTGATACGAACGTGCTTATTGCTAAGGTGCAGGCCCTTCTCCGCCGGACGTATGAGTTCGGCGCGGCAGCGCCCGTGCTCGAGCACGCCGGGGCGATCCTCAATACCGGCGACAATACGCTCACCTATGGGGAAGAGCACATCGCTCTCACCAAAAATGAATACCGCATCCTTCTCACGCTGATGCAGAACAAGGGGAAGATCGTCAGCCGTGAAAAGCTCATGGAAGCGCTCTGGCAGACGGACTCCTTCGTGGACGAGAACACGCTCACCGTGAACGTCGGCCGCCTGCGCAAAAAGCTCGAAAACGCGGGACTGCACGATTTCATCACAACGAAGTTCGGCGTGGGCTACGCCGTGGGGGAAAAATGAAGCTGCTCGGAGACTATATCAAAAGCCGCCGCGGGGTGCTGCTGTTCTTTGCGCTGGCGGCGGCGCTGCTCGGCGTATCCTTCGCCCTCTTCCATCTGCCGCTGCGCGCCGTGGCGTATCCGTGCACGCTCACGCTGCTGCTCGGTCTCGCGGCGCTCGCGCTCGATTTCCGGCGCGTATATAAGCTCCACCGCGAGCTCTCCCAGCTCAAGACTGCGGCGGCGGAGCTCATCGGCGTGCTGCCGGCGGCGGCAAGCGTGCCGGAGGCAGACTATCAGGCGATCGTGCAGAGTCTCTGCCGCCAGAGCGCGGACGCCGCGGCGAAGGCTGCCTCTGACCGCGCCGACATGCTCGAATACTATACGCTCTGGGCGCACCAGATCAAAACGCCCATCGCCGCCATGCGTCTCCGGCTCCAGAGCGAGGACAGCGACTCCTCCCGCCGCCTTCTCGCCGATCTCGGGCGCATTGAGCAGTATGTGGAAATGGTGCTCACGTACCTCCGGCTGGAGGGCGAGGGGACGGACTATGTATTCCGCGAAGCGAAGCTCGATGATGTCGTCCGTCCGGCGCTCCGGCGTTTCGCCGGGGAGTTCATCGCGCGCCGCCTGACGCTCGACTATACGCCCACGGACGTGCGCGTGTTCACAGACGAGAAGTGGCTCTCGTTCGTCATTGAGCAGGTGCTCTCGAACGCTTTGAAGTATACGCCGCAGGGCGGCGTTTCCGTGTACGTTGAAGAGCCGAAAACGCTCTGCATCCGCGATACCGGCATCGGCATTGCGCCGGAGGATCTGCCGCGCGTCTTTGAGCGCGGCTACACCGGCTTGCAGGGGCGCGCGGACAAACGCGCGAGCGGCATAGGACTGTATCTCTGCCGCCGCATCTGCCGGAATCTCGGCCACACGATCACGGCGGAGTCGCGCCCCGGCGAGGGGACGACAGTCCGGATCAAATTGGAAGAAAAGAAGATCACGTTAGAGTAAATGTGACAGAAATGTTGGATTTGCCGTGGGAGTGTAAGCCGATCCGATGGAACGGGTCGGCTTTTTCGCTTATACTGACGCCAGAAAACGAAAGGAAGGACAATTTTTTATGAGCTTACTGGAAGTTTCCGGGCTGAAAAAGGTATATAAGACCCGCTTCGGCGGCAATGCGGTCGAGGCGCTCCGCAACGTCAATTTCTCCGTGAACGAGGGCGAGTATGTCGCCATCATGGGCGAGAGCGGCAGCGGCAAAACGACGCTTCTGAACATTCTCGCCGCGCTCGACAAGCCCACCGCTGGCACGGTGCTGCTCGACGGGCGGGACTTTACCAAGATCCGCGAGAGCGAGGCCGCCACGTTCCGCCGCGACCATCTCGGGTTCGTGTTTCAGGAGTTCAACCTGCTCGACACGTTCACGCTCGAGGATAACATCTATCTCCCGCTCGTCCTTGCGGGCAAGAGCTACGATGAGATGCGCACCCGCCTCATCGATATTGCGGAAACGCTCGGCATCCGCGAGCTTTTGAAAAAGTACCCCTACGAGGTCTCCGGCGGCCAGAAGCAGCGCGCCGCCGTTGCCCGCGCGCTCATCACAAAGCCGCGCATCCTGCTTGCCGACGAGCCGACCGGCGCGCTCGACAGCAAGTCCACGGACGAGCTGCTCCGTCTCTTCGGCGAGGTGAACCGCGGCGGGCAGACGATCCTCATGGTCACGCACTCCGTGAAGGCCGCGAGCTGCGCCGGGCGCGTCCTCTTCATCCGCGACGGCGAGGTGTTCCACCAGCTATACCGCGGCGACGCCACGAACGAGCTCTTCTACCAGCGCATCTCCGAAACGCTCACGATGCTCGCGGGAGGCGGTGAGGCGCGATGAAAACCGCTCTCTACCCGCGTCTCGCGTGGGACGGCCTGCGCAAGAACAAGCGGCTTTTTACCCCGTATCTGCTCACCTGCGTGTGCATGGTGATGATGTTCTATATCCTCTCGTTCCTCGGCTCGCCGGAGACGTGCGCGCTGCTGCCGCGCGGCTCCAACAGCACCGGATTGATCCTCAATCTCGGCAGCTTTGTGATCTTTGTGTTCTCCGCGATCTTTCTCTACTATACCAATTCGTTCCTTGTCCGCCGCCGCGAGCGGGAATTCGGACTCTATAACGTCCTTGGCATGAATAAGCGCAATCTTGCGCGCATCGTCACGTGGGAGAGCCTCATTACCGCCGTGCTCTCGCTTGTGCTTGGTCTCGCGCTCGGTATCGTCCTCTCAAAGCTCGCGGAGCTTGGACTGGTCAATATGCTCGGCGGCGATATCAATTACCGCATCCGCATCGACGTTGATTCCCTGACGCGCGCGCTGGGACTGTACGCGATCATCTTCGCGGTCATCTGGCTCTCCACGGTCGTCCGCGTCGGGCGCAGCAGCGCCGTGGCGCTGCTGCGCAGCGAGTCCGTCGGCGAAAAGCCGCCGAAGGCAAACTGGCTGCTCGGCCTTGCGGGCGTCGTGATCCTCGCCGCGGCGTATTACCTTGCCGTGAGCATCACCAACCCGCTTGACGCGATCGTATGGTTCTTCGTGGCTGTGATCCTCGTCATCATTGGCACATATCTTCTGCTTGTCGCAGGCAGCGTGCTGCTCTGCCGCGTGCTGCAGAAGAATAAGAAATACTACTACCGGCCGGAGCATTTCGTGTCTGTCTCCTCCATGGCGTACCGCATGAAGCGCAACGGCGCGGGCCTTGCGAGCGTGTGCATCATCGCCACAATGATCCTCGTGATGATCTCCTCTTCCTCGTGCCTTTATTTCGGCGCGGAGGACTCCGCGAATATGCGCTACCCGAGAGATATAAACATCACTCTCGCCGGGGAGACGCCGGAGCAGATCACGGACGGCAATATCGAGCGCTACCGCCGTGCCATCGCCGATTATACGTCAGAGCGGGGCGTTCCGCCGAAGGACGTGCAGAACTACCGCTATATCAATACCAGCGGTCTTTTCTCCGGCGACACGGTGCAGTGCTGGTATTCGCGGGAGGGCGTCTCGGCCTCATATTCGGAGCTTCGTGACATCTATATCGTTTCTACTGCGGACTATGCTGCCCGAACCGGAGAGAATGTTTCGCTTGCGCCGGACGAGGTGCTGCTGCTGACCTACAAATGCTCCTATGAGCGTCCTACGCTGACGCTTGCTATGGATGACGTCTCCCACACGTGGCGCGTTGCCGATGTGCGAAATGGGTATTTTCTCCCGCCGGCGGTCGGTGGACTTATCGCGCAAATGACCCTCATCGTGAACGACACGGCCTCCGCCGTTCAGGATTTCCGCACATATAACGGGCATGTGGTTACGATGCAGTATAAATGGGTCTACAATTTCAATACCGACCTCGGCGATGAGGAGTGCGTGGCGCTCACACAGGGCGTCATGCGCACCCTCGGCGAGGTGGAGCCGGAGCAGGGCTATATGTACCTCCTAGCTGAGTGCCGTGCGGACGGAAGCGCCGATTTCTACGGCAGCAACGGCGCGCTCTTCTTCATCGGCATTATGCTCACGCTTGTGTTCATGCTCGCGGCGGTGCTGATCCTCTACTATAAGCAGATCTCCGAGGGCTACGAGGATCAGAAACGCTTTGAGATCATGCAGAAGGTCGGCATGACGAAAAAGGAGATCCGCCGCAGCATCAATTCCCAGCTGCTGACCGTGTTCTTCCTGCCGCTGCTGCTGGCGGGCGTGCACCTTGCTTTCGCCTTCCCGATGATCCGGCGGCTGCTCGAGCTGTTCTCGCTTTACAATGTCGGCCTCTTCGTCACCACGACGCTCGTGAGCTTCGGCGCCTTTGCGCTGCTCTATACGATCGTCTACCGTCTGACGGCGAAGGCGTACTACAACATCGTGAGCGCATGATTTTTTCCAAAGAAGGCGGGGGCGACTCCGCCTTCTCCTTTTTAAACAAATCTTAAAGACCCTTTAATGGATTTTGCTCTGCGGTGCGTGATATCCTTGGCATCACAGGGAAAGGAGAAAGCGCCATGCAAACCGTGAAAATGATAAACTTCATCCTGATGTGCCTGTTTTTTGCCTGCTATATGTATCAGTTTCTGTACATACCCGTTTCGTGGCTGCCGCGGAAGCGGCGGGCGCGGGAAGCGCCGCTGCACCGCTTTGCGGTCCTCATCGCCGCGCGCAACGAGGAGACCGTCATCGGCAATCTTCTTGACAGCATCAAGGCGCAGAGCTACCCCGAACGCTTTCTCGAGGTTTTCGTCGTGGCCGACAACTGCCGCGATAAAACGGCGGAAACGGCGCGCGCCCACGGCGCGGAGGTCTATGAGCGGCACAACGCTTCGCTCCGCGGCAAGGGCTATGCGCTCGACTTCCTCCTGCGCGAAATGGAGCGCCATGCGCACAACGAGTTTGACGGCTACATCGTCCTCGACGCCGACAACGTGCTCGAGCGCGATTTCGTCTCCCGCATGAACGAGACGTTTTCCGAGGGAAAGGACATCGTCACCTGCTACCGCGACTCGAAAAACTACGGCGACAACTGGATCTCCGCGGGCTACGGTCTCTGGTTTCTCCGCGAATCGCGCTATCTGAACGGCGCGAGATCCCGCATCGGGGCGAGCTGCGGTGTTTCCGGCACGGGCTTTCTTTTTTCACGCGCCGTGCTCGAAGGGCAGGGCGGCGGCTGGCCGTTCCACCTGCTGACCGAGGATATCGAGTTTACCATCGAAAACGTGACGGCGGGACGGCGCGTCGGCTACTGCCCGGAGGCCGTGCTCTACGATGAGCAGCCCGTCCGTTTCAAGCAGTCTTGGGCGCAGCGTCTGCGCTGGTCGCGCGGGTATCTGCAGGTGTTCCGCAAATACGGCGGAAAGCTCCTCTCCGGCATGTTCCGCGGCAGCTTCTCCTGCTACGATATGGCGATGAGCATCATGCCTGCGGCGGTGCTCACGGGGCTGAGCATCGTGGTAAATCTCGGCGCGGCGGCGGTCAACGTGTTCCATTACCATGAGTGGGACGTGCTTGCCATATCGGCGCTGCAGACGGTGATGAATCTTTATCTCACGCTCTTCGTCCTCGGCGCGGTCACGACCGCGACGGAGTGGCGCAGCATCCACTGCGCGGCGTGGAAGAAGATCGCCTATGTGTTCACGTTCCCGGTGTTCATGCTCACGTATGTGCCGATCGTGGTGCAGTCGCTCTTCGTAACGCCCGAGTGGACGCACATCGACCATACCCGGGCCGTCACGGTGCAGCAGATCTGCGCGGCGGATTGCCGCGACGCCGTGTAAAATCGCTTTAACGCTTTTTTATCCGATATACGAAAATGGCATCGTCCGAAAGAATATCGGACGATGCTGTTTTCTGTCAGGAGATGAAAGCAGAAATTCTCTTGCTTATACTCGGCGGCTTTGCCATGGCTCTCGCGGACAGTGTCTCCGGTTTGCCCGGCGGAACGGCCGCGTTCTGCTCGGCTTCCGTGACCGGTTCGCCGCCTTGCTCGACGCGCTCGTCCACGGCGCGCGGGACGAAAAAAAGCGCGAATTATTTTCCGGCGGTGTGGACAAAAAAGAGCTTTTGCGCTAAAATACGCTCCGCAGGAGGATGAACTATGAAAACGAAAAAAAGGCTCCGCGCTCTGACGGGAGCCATAACGGATATCGTCCTGGCCGCGGTGATTCTGCTTGTATTTGCTTATTTCCACCACGGGAGGATGTATCTTCTGGGACGGGGCTTCGTGGAAGCGCCCGCCGCGACAGCGCAGCCCACGGCCGCCGCAGCGGCGCAGCCGACGCCCGAAACGGAAGCGCCGGACGAAACGCTGGTCGCCAACGGCCCGTTTACCGACGGGGCGATAGAACAGACGGAAAACTCCTACCGCAGCGCCAATGTCAGCGTGAGCTGGACGCGGCACGAGGACCGCTCGAACGACGGGCTCGTCGTATACTATGTCGCGGATATCTGGCTGCGCTCGAGCGAGTATCTGCGCACGGCGTATGTGACGAACGGCTACCGGAGCGTACACGATATGGCCGCAGAATCCAACGCCATTCTCGCCATCGACGGGGACTATGCCTTCTCGCGGGAATACGGGCCCATCGTGCGCAACGGAGCGTTCCTCCGCGACACGGGATTTGACGACATACTTGTATACTATACGGACGGCTCCATGCGGATCTTCCGCGGCAATGCCTTTGACATGGATGCGGAGATGGAAAAGGGCGCGGTGCAGGTGTGGTCGTTCGGCCCCGCCCTGCTGGACGCCGAGGGGAAGAGTATCGACAAATTCAACACGAACATCGCCGGACTGAATCCGCGCGCGGCGCTCGGGTACTATGAGCCGGGACATTACTGCTTTGTGGTCGTGGACGGCCGCGGGGAGAACGGCTCGCGCGGGTATAAGCTCGAGGAGCTCTCCCGCCTCTTTGAAAGTCTCGGCTGCACGCTCGCCTACAACTTCGACGGCGGCAAATCCGCCGTTATGGTCTGGGACGGCGATACGACCGTGAACACGCCGGCCGGCGGCGGCCGGAACGTGACGGATATCCTGTACATTGCAAAGGAGTGACCGCCGGTGAAATTCCGAAATCTGCTCTCGCACCTGACGGCGGCGCTTGCGCTCGCCGTGGTTGTGATCCTCGTGATCGATCTGTTTTTCAACAGCGCCATGTATCTCGCCGCCGGACGCGAGTTCAAGTATCTCTGCATGGCGCTCAGCGTGTGTGCGCTCGTGTGCGCCGTCATGCAAAGGAGAGAAACAAAATGAAGCTCTGTTTCAAGCAGCGGTTTTTTTCGTGGTTTGACAGCTACGACATTTACGACGCCTCTACCGGCGCAACGGCTTTCACTGTGGAAGGAAAGCTCGCCTGGGGACACTGCCTGCACATTCTCGACGCGCAGGGGAGGCACATCGCCACAGTAAAAGAGCGCGTGCTGACGTTCCTGCCGAAGTTCGATCTCTACATCGGCGAGCGGAGCATCGGCACGATCCGCAAGGAGTTCACGCTCTTCCGCCCCGCGTTCGTGCTGGACTTCAACGGCTGGCGCGTGCAGGGCAGCTTTCTGGAGTGGGACTATACGATCGAAGACGCGGCGGGCCGCACCGTCGCGCGCATAGCCAAGGAGCTCCTCCGCTGGACGGATACTTACACCATCGACGTACCGGACGCGAGGGACGCGCTGTGCGCACTCATGGTGGTCCTCGCCATTGACGCCGAAAAATGCTCGCGCGGCAGCAATTGAAGCCATATTAACGTCATACGCCCGCGGAGATATTCTCCGCGGGCGTGAGCTTGTCAAAAAAGTATTTTTGACAAGCTCTCAAACGAGACCCACTTCGTTGGGCTCTCGTTTGAAAAGGCTGCGGCTCGCCGCAGCGCACTCGCTTACGCTCGCACGTTTGCGAGCCGAGAAGTATTTTTGCCGACGTACACGCCGCCGGCAAAAATGTTTTGCACTCTATTTGCGCCTGCGGGCGCAAACTCTGCGAGGCATTTTCGACAGATTGAACGCCCGCGGAGATATTCTCCGCGGGCGTATTTTGTCGTATGCGGCGGTCATTCCGCCAGAACCTTTTTCACCATGACGATTTGGTCCGTCCGGTATTCGACCGAGAAACCGCAGCGGAGGAAAAGTGCAACAGACGGATTGTCCGCGGCAATGTCATCGTATAAAACGCCGACGCCGTTTTCCTTTGCCGCCGCGCACAAAAGCGCAAGCCCCGCCGCGCCGTAGCCCCGGCGGCGGTAAGGGGCGTACACGATCACGTCGGCGAGATATTTTTCCCCGTCAAAGTGATAGGCGATCTCCCCGACGAACTCGCCGGAAGCGCTCTCGCGGAGATAGCGGTAATACCGTCCCTCCGGGTGCGCAACCCAGCGGCCGTACCAGTCTGGCCAGCGTTCCTCCGGAAAATCCACCGTGCCGCCGTAAGCGCGGTTATAGGCCATCGTCGCTTCGTCGGCAAGCATTTTCCGCCGGAACCACAGCTCATCGGGACGGGGGAGATATGCTTCGATCATTCTTTCTTTTCAAACTCCTTCGCTACATTCTCCAGCAGCTTGCGGATGGGCAGATGCTGCGGGCAGACGTGCTCGCATTTGCCGCACTTGACGCAGTCGGACGCCTTGCGCCCGTCCATGGTGTGGATATCATAGTAGTAACCGGCGTTCCAGTCGCGGTAGAGCTGCCGGGTGTTCATCGTGGCGAACAGGTCGGGAATGGCGATGTGCTTCGGGCAGCCGTCCGTGCAGTAGCGGCAGGAGGTGCAGGGGATGAGATGCTTGCCGCGGAAAATGGCCTGCACGCGCGCGATGGCGGCGAGCTCGGTATCGTTGAGCGGCCGGAAGTCTGCCATGAACGAGAGATTGTCGCGCATCTGCTCCATGCTGCTCATGCCGGAGAGCACCATCATAATGCCGGGAAACCCTGCGGAAAACCGAAGCGCGTAGCTGGCCGGGCTGCCGCCGTGCAGTTCATCGAGAACGGCCTTTGCTTCCTCCGGGAGATTGCCGCCCTTGACCGGCTCCATGACGATGACGGGTTTGCCGTGCTTCACACAGACCTCATAGCACCTGCGGCTCTGCACCGCGGGGTCGTCGTAGTCCAAGTAGTTGAACTGGATCTGCACGACCTCGATCTCCGGATACTCGGTCAGGATCTGCTCGAGCACCTCGGCGCGGTCGTGGAACGAAATGCCGACGTGACGCACCTTACCCTCGGCCTTGAGCGCGAATGCGGTCTCATACGCGCGGCACGCCTTGAAGTGCGGATAGTTGAGCGCGCACTGCGAGTGCATCAGATAGAAATCAAAATACTCCACGCCGCAGGCGGCGAGCTGCTCTTCCAATACGGGACGAATGGCTGCCTCGGTCTTAAAATAGTTTTCGGTCAGCTTGTCCGCGAGAACGTAGCTCTCGCGCGGATAGCGGCTCGTAAGACACTCGCGCAGCGCGATCTCGCTCTTCTCCTTGTGATAGCCGTGGGCGGTGTCAAAATAATTGAATCCGGCGTCCAGAAACGCATCCACCATGCGCTTGGTCTCCTCGGTGTCGATCTCGCCGTCCTTCATCGGCAGACGCATAAAGCCTATACTGAGAGAGCATTGAGAATAATGCGATTAATATGTTCGTCTCCGAAACTGTATCCCAACGATATCAGTACAGAATTCTTTTTTAGAAGACTGTTCTGCATCATTCTGAAAAGGTCTGAGTATGGAACCATCAGAGTTGTCCTATCCTTCTGGGGCGTGGGATAGATCATTATGGAATCATATTTTTTCCGACTCCTAATCAGTTCAATATCCTTTTCCAAAATGTGAGGGGTATCTGATCCGGAATTGTCATGGCTTCAATACATTCTGCGTTGCTTGCAGCATTTTGTTCAGTGTCTATCTGCGCATCAGTAATCTGGTATTTTTCTGACCATGTTAAGAGCCTATCCTTGTATTGAACAGCGTCAGCAGAAGGAGAGGATATTTCGATATTGTAATACAAAGCCACCAGCAGGAACAACAATCCAGGCGATATTAGAAGTGTTCCGTTCTCTCCTGGCTTTGCATCATTGAGAGCATTGCTCAATGCAATTCCAAAAGCCTCTTCATGCTCTGCTGTCTGGATATTGCCGAATCGCTTTTGGATGCTTTCTATTATGTCTATAAGCGCAGTTATTAGATCTGATCGAATCCAAGGAATAGCTTTTAGCTTTCGTATTGCCAGAGGCTTGTTTTTCAACACCTTCCTAGCGAGCAAGTATTCATGCCCAAAGCTATCATCTAGTTCTTTATCAGAAAAAGAGAGCTCATCTTTGCTGTCTACAATAATACCTTCCAGCAATCGTTCCGAACGGATGGGTACAGCTTTTGAATTAATATTGTGAAAGATGATCTTTTCATCTTTCATACTTACATTATCTGGGAAGACGATAATGCAGAAGGGAATTAGATAATTGCTGCGCATCTGCCCTTCGGCGATGAGTTTTTCGATGGCTAAAAGTCTATGATTACCATCAACTCTACGGAAAGGCTTATCCTCAATGCGATCGTATTTTTTGTCAGGGATGGAAAGGGTGTACAAGAAGCCATTACCTGCCGCCTTTTCCTTTTTGAATGCTATACCATCAACATTCGATGTAAAACCTTTTCCGGATCGAATATCAGCTAAAGCATCCACCTCAGAAGATGCTCCTTGTGCGTAATAGTTGTACTTTGCCGTGTATGCGAGGACAACTTCTGGACTAAAACTATTAGATCCGGATGTAATAAACGAGCTAATCTCGGCAACGTGTTCATCCTCTGCTGGACGCTGGTATCCCGGGTGTGGATACGACAGTTCAACGATTTCATTGTACTTGGCGTATCCTCGAATTGTACAAGTCCCGCCCAAAGACTCACTGAAGATTCCGGAAAGTTGAATCATTCTCTATCCCTCGCAATTCTCTTTCTTACAAACCCGCTTCATCAAGCTTGTACATCAGCATACTGGCAAACATCAGCCTTCTCAGGGCTTCTTCTGCTGTCAATACTTCATCATTTGAATGCGCTTTCGGATTGCGCAAAGCAGACATGGCACCAGCTGTCATAAAATGAAATCCTTGCTGATAGTTATTCCCGCTTTCTGTGCCGGTATCGCAAACAGGGCAGAGAAGCGGATTGCTGCCAAACAGCTTATGCATTAGATCTGTTCCGTCTGGAACCGTTGCAGCACTGGGGACGAGCTTTTTGTAAATTGCCTTGGCTCTGCTGTTTAATTCAATGAAGGCATCCTCTGCCGCGTTTGCAAAATGACCGTCCTCAAACAGTTTCTTTGAAGATTTCTGTATTAGTGGATGTATGTAGGACCAAATCTCAGCAGTTGTTTGCTTCTCTGCAGATGGTGCCTGGCCTTTGGCCGCAAGATAATCCAGTCCGAAGAGGATTTCCCCGATAGCGTATGGATTAATAAACGCTTGTCCGAATTGGTTAACAGCGAACAGGATATCCTTTGCTGCGAGCAGCTGTCGGGCAATCTGAGGATCATCTGCCTTGCACTCATTCGCGATTGTGATGATGCTCTCACGAATACCGGCAACATCAACAGCCGAAAACTGCATACTCAGTACGTTGGGAGTACCTGCAATCTGTCGGAGTCGTCCCGAGAGCTGGTTTATCTGCATGTTTTTGAATAACGAATTCATTATCTATTCTCCCAACAACTCTTTCTCAAACTGCGCTTTGGCATCTGCCCATTCCTTGATAGCCTGTCTGCGAAGAACATTAGCCTGACTACGACGCTGCATCAATTCAGCTGCGATCTGATCCTGTATTTCTTTCGGGGGGAGCGGGATCTTTACCCTTTTCAGCGTATCCGTATTGACACCAGCTTGATTGTTGAAATTCGTGCAAAGCAGCTTCCAGTAGCCAATGCTGAGCAGCACATTAAAGAATGCTGCAACGTAATACGGATTTACACCCTCTTTTACGGTTATTCTTGTCATGTGATTAGATGCTGCGCAAAGAACATCTGAATCAAATACGGTCGTTTTGCCAACAAGATCCGGAGAATTAGTATTGTTGAAGATAACCTCGTTTTTTTTGCAATAATCTTCGGATTTTAGTCGGCTCTTAGGCACATACTTCTTTGTTTCAAACGACAGCTCGCCTTCAGGTGTTATGCTGAATGGGCGAAGATGAGGAACTCGCTGATCCTCCGGCAAATCATCGGCTTGATCCTGTTTTCCTGCAGCAAATCCAGATACAATTTTCTCACTAATTTCACCAACAGGAATCGCAGGAAATCTCGACTGTTCGATCTGATTTCTAAATGAAACAAACCTCGGAGAATAGTAGTCTGCATCAATACGGTCTTCAACAATTGACCGAGTGATAGCAAAAGCTAAGTTGTTATTGTCCTTATCAAATGTAAGCCCAACCCGTTCAAGAATAAACAACGTGTTGTTAAGGAAACTATTAGATGTTTGTATTTGAGCATCAAATTCTTTAGTTTTAAGTTAGTTGCAAGTTGAAAGCATAATCTGCTCCGAATGACCGAAAAGCTGTGTTTACAACAACCGATGAGAAAGCCGCCCAAGCGGGGACACAATGTCCTCTGCCGGGCGGCTTTTTTTGCTTAATAGCACCCATCGAAGAAGCGCCGCGCCTCTCCCCTCCGCGGCGTATTTCGATGGAGATAAAAAGACAAAAAACGTCTTTCGTGTAACACAGAAAACCACCGGCGGTCATACTTTGGCATGATTTACAATAAAACACCCCTTTGCTACAATACATAGTATTTTAGAAGTACTATGGACGCACTATGTGCAATGGAAGGAGCAGCTTTGCCCGAAAGCATTATCATAAAACCTGCAATAGCCCGAGCGTATGAGGATTTCCGGCGCTCGGGGCGTGTGCTTTTCTTCAGCGCACCGTGCGGCTTCGGCAAAACGGCGGTCGCGGAAACGCTGTGCCGGGGAGAAAAAGTACTCTCCCTCTCCGCCGCCGCACCGGACTTCGCCCTGCCGGAAACGGCGGACGACTGGAGCACCCTGCTCATTGATGATCTTCAGCAGCAGGACGACGTGTTCTGGCGCACGCTGTGCGATTATATCCGCTCCCGCTCCGGGAAGAAGTTCGTCCTGCTCTCGCGCGGCACACCGCCGGGCGAGCTGATGGCGTTTCAGTACACGGGACTCATGACCGTGCTCGATGCGGACGCGCTTCTCTTTGATTGTCAGGATATCCGCGCATATTTTGACGCGCGCGGTGTGGCCGCCACGGATACGGAAATCGCCGCCATACAGAAGAAATCAAGCGGGTATCCGCTCGCCGTGGTGATCGCGGCGCGGTACATGGCGCCGGACAAGCCTTTCACACCGGAGATCACCGCGCGGGTCTATGACGAAATTTTTCGCTACTTTGAGCCCGCGGTTTTGCAGCGGTTCAGCCTTTCCATCCGGCGATTCCTTCTCGATCTTGCGCCGTTTCAGAGCTTTGATCTCGACATGGCGAAGGTCATCACCGGCAATGTGCGTGCCGGGGAGCTCCTCGACTGGCTGCAGCGCAATACGACCATGCTGCTCTACGACGGCGTGCGCCGGTTCCGGCTCTGGCCGCAGTTTCGCGCGTTTCTTCTCTGGGAGATGGAACGGACGTACTCCCCGGAAAAGCGCCGCGCACTTTTTGGCCGCGGCGGACTGTACTTTGAGCTAAAGCAGGACTACGCCCACGCGCTCGAGTGTTATATCGAGAGCGGGGACAGCGCAAAAATGTCCGAGCTGCTCATCCGCAACGCCGAGCGGCACCCCGGTATGGGACACTACAGCGAAATGGAGAAATACTACCGCGTACTGCCGGAAAAGGAAATTCTCGCCTCTCCCTCGCTTATGCAGGGTATGAGCATGCTCTGTGCGCTCGCGACGGATTATGCCGGTTCCGAGCGGTGGTATGGCGAGCTTGAACAGTTCGCCCGCCGCTGCACCGCGCAGGATGCCGCCGTACGAGAGGCACGAAGCCGTCTCGCGTGGCTGGATATCTCGCTGCCGCAGCGCAGCACGGCGTCGCTGACCGAAACGTTCCCGGCGGTGTTCCGCCTTGTGACGAACCGGGAAATCACCCTCCCGCCGTTTTCCGTGACGAGCACGCTCCCGAGCATTATGAACGGCGGCAAGGACTTCTCGGCATGGAGCAAAAACGACGCTTTGTTATACCGCACGCTGCGCCTTCCGGTGGAAGCCGTGCTCGGGCGCGACGGTGTGGGGCTGGCCGACGCCGCCATTGCCGAGAGCCGGTTTGAAAAGGGCGAGGATATTACCTCGCGAATGCTCTCCCTCGTGCAGCGCATGGGCGAGATCCAGCGCGACGGCACGCCGGATATCGAATTTGCCGTGACGGGGCTTCTCTGCCGCAGCCTGATGGCTGCCGGCGAGCCGGAGGACGCGCGCCGCGCCGTGGAACAGATCCGCACGCGGTTCATCTCGCAGGGAGAAACGCGCTTTTTGCCGAACATCGATGCGCTTTTGTGCCGTATTGTGCTGCGTACCGGCGATCTTGACGATGTGGACGCCTGGTACCGGGAAAAGGCGCCGCGCGACGCGCTGCATCTCAACGTAATGAAGCGCTATCAGTATTTTACGCAGGCCATGGCGGAGCTTTCCGCCGGAAAACCGGATGCCGCGCTTTTGACGCTTGCGCCGCTCGAGAGCTACTGCAAGACGTGCGCACGGTATATCGACGGCATCCATCTCGGCGTGCTGCACGCCATCGCGCTCTACCGGAAAAAGGACAGCGCGTGGAAAGACGCCCTTACCGCGGCGCTCGCCGAGGCGGAATCGTTCGGCTTCATCCGCACGGTCAGCGTGTATGGCGCGGCGGTGCTTCCGCTGCTCGAAGCGCTCGGCGAGACAGGCAGCGCACGCTGGTACAAAAAGCTGCTCTCGGACGTGCGCATACAGGCCGCGTACTACCCGCGGTTTTTGCAGCCGCGCCTTGCCCCCGGCGAGGAGCTGACCGCTGCCGAACGGCAGGTGCTCTCGCTGCTGTGCGCCGATAAAAGCAACGCCGAGATCGGCGAAATCATGGATATTAAGGTGACGACCGTGAAGACCCACGTCAGTCACATTCTCGATAAGCTCGGCGTAAGCCGCCGCAGCGAAGCCAAAACCGCCGCGCAGAAGCTCCGTCTCGTACCGGAGGACAGATCCTGAGAGCGCGGCATTCCACCATTCGTATCTGCAAACACTTTCAGTATATCGGAGGTCGTTCCATGAAAAGACGTGTATTGAGCTTTCTTCTGGCGCTGACGCTGTGCTTCTCGCTGCTGCCGGTTTCGGCAACGGCGGAGGATGCTGCGGCATCGCCCGCGGCCGCAGCCACGGCTCCGGCGGAAGTCAAAAAGGACGAGCCCGCGCCGACACCGACGCCTGCGCCGACACCGACGGCGACGGAGGAGTCTGCACTGACAGCGGAACCTGCGCCGACGGCGAAAGCGACTCCCGCTCCCACGGCGTCCGTTGAGGACAAGGAGGACGGCGGCGAGGAGAAGAATACGGTCGTCATGCCCGTCAAGCCTGCCGAGGATGACAAGACCGGCAGCATCGCGCCCATGAATGCCGGTGAAGAAAACGGCATCGAGGCACAGGCCGAGGGTGAGAGTGTGGCGAAGGTCGGCGATACAGAGTATGACACGCTGCAGGAGATCCTGGGCGATATGTCCGAGGTCGAGATTACTCTGCTCGGCCACGTCTCGGAGAATATTACTGTCTACGCCGCGACGACTATCAATATGAACGGCTATAGCATTAACGGCAGCATCGATGCATCGGATAGCTTGACGCTGACGAACGGCACGGTTACCGGCAAGGTAACGGTCGATAGCGGCACGTTCGTCATTCATGCTCCCTCCGGTGCCGCAGCGGCAATCAACGGCGGCCTGAACGTCATTTCCGGCTCCTGCTTTGTCAGCGGTGCGCAGGTCGGCGTAAGCGGCACGCTGTACTTTGACGGCGGCAGCATGACCATCACCGGAACAACGCGGGCTGTCTCGCTGACCGCCGAAGCAGGGCCTGCCGGCAAGACGTTCTACGGCGCTGCCGCGGTCGACGGCAGCACGGCGGAGAAAGCCGTGTTTGCTGACGGTACATACACGGTCGGCGGCGAAGCTGCCAAAAAGCTCAGCAACGTACAGGCGGGCGGCGCTTCGGAGCCGGTTACCAAACCGACGCTGACGATTTCCCCGGAAGCGGCGGACATCAAGGCGGGAGCTTACGCCGAGTTCACCGTGACCTATACCGGCACAGACACGCTGGAAGCCTATATCCAGAAAAACGGACTTGACACGTACTTTACCGTGACCCAGGCAAGCAATGGGGACGGCACATATAAGATCATTGTCAGAACCGATGCGGAAACACCCACGGGCCGTTACACGCTGTACGTTCATGAGGCGGGGAACACATCCGTACAGGCGGAGGCCGCTATCAACGTCACGGGACTTCCCCGCGTAGCGGAGGTGAACGGCAAAACATATACCGCCCTCTCGGGTGCGCTGGACAATGCGAAGGACGGCGATACCGTCAAGCTGCTGGCGAACATAGACGGGAGCTTTATCATCAACAAAACGATCACGCTCGATCTGAACGGGTACAGATGGAATAAAACCGCAACGATCGACCCGAACAGCACACTGACGCTGACAGGCAGCGGGACTGTGGCCGAGGTGACGCTCGGCGGAAAGCTGGACATACAGAACGACGGGGTAAAGGTAAATACCCTGAACGTCACATCGGCACCCGCGCCCGCTATGAGCCTGAAATACGGCGCATTCGGCACGATCACGATCACTGCCGTCAATGTCACCGCATCCGATCTGCTGGCCGAAGGCTATGCGTTCTATTATCGTTACATTGATCGTGACATTGTGGAGAACGGCAAGGTTGCGGCGCTGACCAAGGTGACGGTCAAAACGCATGAACACCATATAGTAGACGGTAAGTGCCAGTGCGGGGCTACCTGTCTGCACACCAAGTGGGAAAACGGTGTGTGCATAGACTGTGACAAGACCTGCGCGCATGAGAATATAGACACTTCGACCTACACATGCAGCACCTGCGGTGCGCAACTTGCGGCCAGCCTGACAGCGGACGGCAATACCGCCTATTACGTCGGCCTTGCCGACGCGCTGAACGCGGCGGGAAAGCCGGGGAATGGCGCGCGCACCGTGACGCTGCTGAAGAACGCTGCTGTGGAAACGGTCAAAGACGGCGGCGTCATGACCGCCGCAGACGCGACGATCGCTCCAGGACAGGGCGGCTCCGTTTTGCTGGACCTGAACGGCTACAGCATCACAGGCGGCGGCACGATCACGATCGGTGCGAACGGCGATATGGGCAGCCTGACAGTCACCGGCAGCGGTGACGTCAATGCGACCATCCGCGTGTCTGACGGCAGACTCACGTTGGAAGCCTTCAGCGGCAAGATCACCACGCTGGAGATGGACGGGGTCGGCGGCAAAGTCGCTCCTCTCAACTGCGGCACATTCGGGACGATCACGGCGGATACCGCTGTGACTGCCGGGGAGCTGTTGGCACCGGGCTATGTCTTCAAAAACGCGGACGGCTATGTAAGCCAGACAACGGCGGCCAACAGCCTGACCGAGGTGACCGTCGTCAAGTGTGACCACGATGGCTATACGTCCGGCACCTGCCGCTACTGCGGCGAGGAGATAGAAGCAAAGCTCACGCTAGGTGCAAATACGGTGCTCTATACCTCGCTCAAGGACGCCGTCGCCGCCGCGCAGACGGAGGAAAATACCGGCTGCACCGTGACGCTCCTGAAGGATATGTCCGGCTCCAATATGCTCGTCAACGCCGGACGCTTCACGCTTGACCTCGGCGGCAAGCGGCTGTGCGGAGATTATGGCACGCTGCTGATGCTCAGTCTCGGAAGCGATGTGACCGTCACCAACGGCACGCTCGACGCGGCCAACGCCTATGCGGTCTCGGTCGTCGGCAGCGCCTCGCTGAGACTTACCGGCACGGTGAAGGTAAGCGGCATCAGCTGGGAGAGCACCGGCACGCTCAAAATTGAGCCCGGCGCGGTCTTCCAGATCCAGCGATCCGACGGAAACCAGCACAAGATGCGTCTTGCGGCGGAACGCGCCGATCTCGGCGTGTTCTATACGGAGGGCATTGCCTTTAAGGAATATAAGGCCGACGGCACGGCCGGGGATTTCGTTGTTCTCGACCGGACGGCGCAGTACTATAGCGCGGGCGATCTCATCGCCGTCGAGCATTGGAGCCACCCCTATCGGGACGGCGTGTGCACCGAGTGCGGCAAGCCCTGCCCCGGACACGATAACTTCGATTCGAGCGGCTTCTGCAGCACCTGTGCGCAGTATGCGCGCGTGGCGCGGATCGACCGGGAGTACTATAAAACGCTCCCCGAGGCCATTGCCGCCGCGCAGAAGCAGGACGGCTGCACCATAACGTTCCTCTGCAGTATTTATCTCCCGGGCGGAGAGGGGCTCACGATCGACCGGGGTACATTCACCCTTGATCTCAACGGGAAATTTATCATAAAGGAAGACGTCCACACGGCGCTGACCTTTACCGGCGATGCGGCCGTAACGCTCAAAAACGGTACGCTGATGACGGACAACAGCAGCAGGGTGGACATCCTGCTGAGCGATGGGGCAAACCTCACGATCGAGGACATGACCGTCGTTGGGTGGATCGTTCTCGGCAGCGAGATGAACGACAACGCCAAGCTGACGCTTGTGAGCGGCTCGGTCACGGTGATCGATAACCAGAAGGGCGTCGCGTGGAAGGATATCCTCGCGCCAGATAAGCGGCTGCGCCATCCGCACAGCACGGAGCCGATCACCCTGTCGGTCATCAGCGCCGACAAGCAGCTGCACAGCGTGGACATTGAGCGCTGTGATCCGCACGGAGAGTATATTGTTGATACGGCCAATGCACGCGCCACCTGCGAATACTGCGGCACGGCATGTCCCCATATCAATACAGATCTGGACGGCAAATGCGAAAAGTGCGGCCTGAAAATGGCGTGGATCATCTCCTTTACGGACATCTACGGAAACATCAACGTGTGTTACCGGGCGACGGACGCAGAAATGCTCGCGAGCGTGGCCGAGTTCACCGCCGAGGGCGATACGAACATCCTCGCCATGATGGAGGACAGCAAGCGCCTGAATGCTCCGTTGACGATCCGCGACGGAACATTCACGCTCGATCTCAGCGGAAAGAGCATTGTAGGAGGGATGGACGCCCTGCTACTGACCGGCAGCGCGAACGTTACGCTCACCAACGGCAGTCTGAGCACCTTGACCAGCGAAGCCCTCGGCATCCGCGTTCAGGACGGCGCTTCGCTCACCGTTGTCGACAGCGTCACCGTGGACGGTGCGCTCGTTGTGAAAGAGACCGCCGGGACGGTCCTGCTGCGCGGCGGAAAATTCCAGCAGATCCAGACGGAAAACCGTCCCGGCAATCTGGCCGGTCTGCTCGCGCCGGGCTACCGTTATGAACTCGTCACAGAGGACGGTACCGCGACGCCGCAGAGCTATACTGCCATGCAGGGGGCCGCTGATGTGGAAGCGAACGGCTACATCGCTGCGGTGGCGTGCGATCCCCACAAATTCGACACGAATCTCGTCTGCGAGTACTGCAACATCGGCTGCCGCGGAGACCACACCTACGACGACAGCGGAAAATGCACGATCTGCGGCTATACCTGCCCGCACGACGCCGTGACCGAGACCGGAAACACCGCCGTCTGCGGCACCTGCAAGGCCAATATGGCCGTGAAGGTGACGAACGGCGAGACCGTTGTCTACCTTGCCAAAACGATGGAAGTACGCTATACGTCGCTCGGATACCGGCAGGAAAACGATGTGACGATGCGCGAGGCCTTTAACAGCACGGCAGACAACGGCATCGTTACGCTGCTGGCGGATGATCTTGACGCGTGGGCCGATGTCTCCGGAAAAACGGTCACGCTGGATTTCAACGGCCATTGGCTGAGCGAAAACGGCATCGACTTCGGCAGCACGGGTCCGACGACGGTGATCCTCACCGGCAGCGGCGGCACGATCACTCCCGAGGGGGTCGGCCCCTCCATTGGGGCTTTCTGGCTGAGAGACGGAGCTCTGATGAAAACCAACGGCTTCACCGGTACGATAGGCCGCCTGACGGTGTCGGGGGCGTCAGCCAGAGCCAAGCTCAGCAGCGGCACCTATGGAACCATCCGATACACCAGCGGCAGCACGGGGGAAGTGAAAACCTCCACCGTCGGCGTCTGGCTGGCCGAGGGCTATGCGTTCCGGTATGTTGAGAGCGGGGAGTATGTGCCTTACGACACAACGCTCACCTCGGCCGAGGTGCCGGATGCGGCAATGTACAGCCTCGACAACGTCACCGTTGTGAAGTGCGACCACAACGGCACGAGCGGCTTTGACATGAACTCCCTCAAATGCCCCTACTGCGGCGCGCCCGCAGTGGCGCAGACGGCCCTGACAGGCGTCGAGGGCAACCCGTGGCGGAATTTTGCCGACTTGCAGACCGCGCTTGACGCGCAGAGAGACGGCAGCTCGACCCTCCGGCTGCTGGCCGATGTTTCGGGCGAGTATACCATCAACGGCGCAACATGCACGGGTATCGATCTGAACGGATATTCCATCAACGGTACGGTGTACGTCACCGGCGGGGAAAGGGACACGACATTCAGCAACTCCAAGAGCACGGGCACCGTCGGAACGGTCGTCGCCTCCGCGGGTGCAAAGCTCGCCGGATCAGGCGCACCTGCCGTTATCGGAACGCTGAAGCTGGCGGACGGCGCGACATGGGAGAACATCCTGTATGTGCCCGCGCAGTACGGCTACAGAGTGTATACGAACTACCCCGACATGAGAGCCTACAAGTGGTATGGCGCGAACGAGAACATAGGTACGGTGCTTCACAACGTCACCATTGAGAGACTGCCGATCACGTCCAATACGCTAACGCTGAAGGCCAATGGCAGCAACGTCTATAGCTCCGTGGAGCGCGGCACGACTGCTCAGCTCTGCGCCTACTGCAACACATCCGGGGCAGATGTGGCCTTCTACGTTGGAGAACGTGAGGGCAATGGATACAATTATGCCCAGATGTCAGGCGACAAAGTAGAATATAAGAAGATCGGCACCACTTGGTACTACGTCGCGGAGTACACCTTCTCCGAGCGCGGAGAGTACGACATTTACTTCACCGCCGCCAAGGACGGTTACTCGGTATCGAGCGGAAACAAGACGCTGACCGTCACCAAAGCCAGTATCCCGGCCGACGCGATCACCGCGCCGATAATCAATACCCTGACCTATAACGGCCAGCCGCAGGAGCTTGTCACGCCGGGCGTGTTGGACGCAAAGTACGGCACGATGGTGTACAGTCTGTCTCGCAGCGCCAACAGCTTCAGCACCGAGATCCCCACAAAAACCGATGCGGGCACATACAAGGTCTATTACAAGGTCCTGGGAAATGACGACTATAAGGACGGCAACAGAACGTATACTCTGACCGTGACCATCGGACCGAAGACGCTGTATCTCGTGAATGCGGCGCTCGCGGAAAAGATCTATGACGGGACGGCCGATGCGGTTATCACGGAAGCGATATTTGCCGGGCTTGTGGATGGCGACACGCTGACCATCAACACGGATTACACTGCAACCGGCAAGTTTATGGACACGAACACCGGGGAAGCGGACGCAAACGCCGGAAATGACAAGAGCGTCTCTGTTACGGTCAGGCTCACCGGGAATGTGAAGAACTACACGCTCAGAAGCGGTGACAGCAGCACTCTGGTGATGTCCAGATGTACCATCCAAAAGGCCACCGCGCCCGCAGCGACGCCCGGGGAGCTGTACATCTATAACGATTTGGCAAAGACCTACGAGGTGGAGTTGCCCGCTCTGCCGGCGCTCGAAAGCCCCAAGACCTACGGCGTTAATATTTCCTATAATTCGCCGAGTAGTGACCTGAGTACCAGTTACAACTACGGCGGGATAAAATTTGAGAACAGCAAGCTGAGCCTGCCCATTCTGAAAAACCCGACAAATATAGAAGGCCGTATCGGTACCGTGCAGATGACGGTCGTCACGGACAACTATGAAGACTTCAAACTGGAAATCAACGTCTTCGCAAAGAACCGGATCACGCCGGGCATCAATGTACTGAGCGCAAGCGACATTACCTACGGCCAACCCTTGAGCGAAAGCACGCTCAGCTTCGCAGTTAACGGCGCCTACGACCCCACTACCGGAGCTGCTGTTGAAGGCACGCTGCGCTGGAAGGACGGCTCCATCGTGCCGGGTATCAATGCCGACGATAACTGGTACGATTATGAGTTCATCCCTGCTGACGAGTATGACGGCAAGTACGCGATCGCGACCGGCCGGACGTCCGTCAAAGTGAACCCGGCAGCGCTGACGGACGTTTCCGTAAGCCAGAACGGCACGCTGACCTATAACGGCAAGCCGCAGACCGCGAAAGTAAATGCGGCGGCGACTGCCGTGAACGGCCAGAAGGTTGAGTTCACATACAGCGCGGCGGAGAACGGCACGTATAGCGCCGCCGTCCCGGCGTTCACGGACGCGGGAACCTACACTGTATACTATAAGGCGAACAGCACGGGACACACCGAGGCCGCCGGCAGCTTTACCGTGACCATCGCGCGGATGGAGATCGCAAGAACCACGTTCGTCAAGAACCTCAGCAAACCCTATGACGGCACGGCGGTGTTCGAGCTGGATGCTGCGGAAAAGGCAGGCTGTCTGAAGTTCTATGATGCGAATAATCAGGAGATCTCCGTTCCGGCCGAGGTCTACGAAATTTCCAACGTCCATGCCGTCGTGAAGAATAGCGAAGACATCTATGTCGATTCCCCGGAGGCGGGCAGCAAGTCCGCCATCCAGTACACGGTGAAGCTAACAAACGATAACTATGTGCTGCACCACCCCGATTTCAACCCCACGGATGAGTGGACTTGCAGGGATCACGGCAGCGCGGTCATCACCATCACCAAGGCCGCCGCACCCACGGCGGAGAATGGCGCGCTGACCATCACAAACGGTCTGCATAAGACCTATTCCTTTGACCTCTCGACGCTGCTGCCGAGTCTGACCGCTCCCGGCGAGTACGGCGCAATCAGCTATGGCAAGCCGGTTACCGATCTGGGTGTTGGCTCTTTTGTCACCCTTGTAAACGGCAGGACCGGCGCGCTGACGCTGGAAGTTGCCGACAGGAGCAGCACGGACGAAGGACAATTCGGCACGATCACCGTTGCAGTTACCACGGCAAACTATGCGGATATCACCCTGACCATCAATGTCAGCGCGGTGAATAAGACTGTCCCGGTGCCGGACGGCGAAGTGAGCGCAAGCAGCATCACCTACGGTCAGACGCTGAACGACAGCACCATCACGGGCAAGATGAAGGATCCTGCCACCGGAGCGGAGGTCACGGGTACATTCGCGTGGAAGAACGGCGCGGTCAAGCCCATCGCAGGCGGCTATAGAGCCGAATGGACATTCACGCCGGACGCGCCGGAATACGCAGCAGCGACCGGCATCGCGTCCGTCAAGGTCAACCGCAAGAATATCACGGGTGCAGCGGTCACGCTGAAGAGTGACAGCGTCGTGTACGACGGAACAGAGAAAAGCCCCGAGCTGGAAAGTGTTGTTCTGGACGGCGTAACGCTGGTAAATGGCCAGAATTACGATTACGTCTATGTCTATGCGCACGGGACAGATGTCGGCCAATACGGTCTTACCGTCGTCGGCTATAATAACTACGAAGGTGAAGCAACGGCCTATTTCTCGATCACGCCGAGAACCGTGACCGCCCCGACCGTTACGGTCAGCGGCGCGCCGTTTGTCTATACCGGCAGCGCCATCATGCCGGAGGTCACCGTCACAGACGACCTCGGCCATGTCATCGACCCGAAGGAGTACAGCGTTTCCTATAAGGACAACACCAACGCCGGTACCGCGACGATCACCGTCACGGATAACGACGGCGGCAACTACACAGTCAGCGGCACAACGACCTTCGAGATCGACAAGCCCATGCAGACTGTCGCGGCGGGGAACGTCTCCGGTGTGTACGGCGAGACGGATAAGGCTGTCGCCGTCACCGCCGCCATCGGCGATGTGACGTTCGTCTCCTCGGATGAGAGCATCGTCACGGTGAACGCTGCGGGCGTGCTCGCATTCCATAAGTCCGGCACGGCGGAGATCACCGTCCGCGCCGCGGGAGACGCGAACCACTACGGCGCGCAGACGAAAATCACCGTCACCGTGGCGAAAGCGCCGGTCACCATCCGCGCCAACGACAAGGCCGTTTACCGCGGCCTCGCCGCGCCGAGTCTTGCCGATCCGAAGGCCGGTACGGACTACACCGTCACCGGACTGCTTGGCAGCGACACGCTCTCCGGCATCACGGTGCGTCTCGTGTATGCCCAGACGCCGAACACGGCGCGCGTCGGTACGACCGAGATCGTCCTGACCGTTACGGGCGAGGACGCGCGCTACGCCGTCACAGCCGAAAACGGTACGCTCACCGTTTCCAACCGGTCCTTTGATACGATTGTGGAGCCGTCGGAGAACGGCGACATCACCTCCGACACCGGCAAGAGCACCGCGGAAGGCGGCGACCAGACATGGCGCATCACGCCTAAGCCGGGCTATGCCACGGCGGACGTGATCGTTGACGGGAAGCACGTCGGCCCCGTGAACGAATGGACATTCAAAAATGTCCGTGAAAAGCACACGATCGAAGCGGTGTTTATGCCGATTGCGGGCAACCCCCAGAACGGCGTGAACGTCGGTAACTGAGCGGAAGCGCAAAGGAGGACAATGCCATGAAAAACAAAACGATGAAGCGCATTCTCCCGGCGCTGTTGCTCGCGGCGCTGGTGCTGGGCATGACGGGCTGCGGTCAGACGCAGAGCGAGCCGGACGTCCCCGCTATGGCGGAGACGACGGCTGCCCCGACGTCCGACCCTGTCACGCTCCTCGAGCCGGTGGACCGGCAGGCGGAGCTCAAGGCCGCGGCGGGGAAGAACGAGGACGCCAAGGCGTGGCTGTGTATCCCCGGCGCGGAGGTGGACGACGCCGTTATGCAGACGGAGAACAACGCATACTATCTCTATCTCGATGAGACGGAGACGTATTCCACCTGGGGCTGCTACTACGCCGACTGCCGCGACACACTCGAGAGCCGCGAAAAGCTCGCGGAAAATACCGTCGTCTACGGCCATGCCGCGAGCGACTGCGACAAGGACGGCCCCAAGTTCACCAAGCTCTTCCGGTATATGGACGCCGGATATGTGCAGGAAAATCCGTATATCTACCTCTCCGTGGACGGCGAGGACATGATCTTCCAGATCACGGCGGTGTTCGTGACAGATACGGAGTTTGACTACATCCGCCCCGAATTCGAGACGGAAAAGGAGCGGACGGAGTATCTCGAAACGGTGGCGCGGAAGAATCTCTTCGCCATCGACGGCGCGGCTATCGAGGACGGGGATAAGCTTCTGACGCTCTCGACGTGCTGCACGCTGTACGACAAGGACGGCACCGGCGATCAGCGCCTTGTGGTCGTAGCCAAGCTCCTCCCCGCCGCGGCGGAAGAAGCCCCCTACGCCGTGCAGGACGCAAAATTCCCGGAGCTGCCGGAGAATAAATAACGGAAAAGAGCCAACGGAAAATTCCCGTTGGCTCTTTTGCAGCCTGCCAAAAGCACCCGTTCAGTAAATCCGCTGGACAGGTGCTTTTTCTCGTCCTGCGCATGTCGTGCTGAACCTACGATTTTATTAAAGTTGTTTCTCTGCTTTTCCCTTTGCCCGAAACATGATTACAATATGTGCAGACCAAAAAGGAAAGCAGGCGAAATTACCAATGGAACAAAAAAGAATTACCGAAGAAGCGATACAGGCCTTTCGCCAATATCTGATTCGGGACGAAAAGAGCGCGGTCACCGTGGAGAAATACCTCCGGGACGTCCGTGCTTTTCAAGCCTTTATCGGAGAAACGCCAGTAGAGAAGGAGCTGGTTATCCATTACAAAAACCATCTGCTGGAAGAAAGCTATGCGGTGCGGTCCATCAATTCCATGCTGGCCAGCGTGAACAGCTTCCTGATTTTTATGGATTGGCCGGACTGCAAGGTGAAATCCCTCAAAGTGCAGCGGCAGGTTTATTGTGCGGAGGAAAAGGAGCTGACAAAGGCAGAGTACGAGCGGCTTTTAAAAGCGGCAGGGAAGAACGAGCAGCTTCGGCTGGTGATGGAGACCATTTGCTCCACCGGCATCCGCGTGTCCGAACTGAAATATTTTACGGCGGAAGCGGTGAGGTGCGGGGAGGTTATTGTGCGCTGCAAGGCCAAGACCCGGACGATCCTGCTTCCCGGCAAGCTGAGACGGCTGCTGCTGGATTATGCCGGAAAACAGAAAATCCGCTCCGGCGTGATCTTTCTCACGGGGCGCGGAAAACCTCTGAATCGGAAAGCCATATGGGCGCAGATGAAAGGGCTGTGCAAAGCCGCCGGGGTGAAGCCGGGCAAGGTCTTTCCCCATAACCTGCGGAAACTCTTTGCCAGAACCTTTCACGGCATCGAAAAGGACATTGCAAAGCTGGCGGATATTTTAGGGCACAGCAGCGTAGATACGACCCGCATCTATATCATGGCCTCCGGCACGGAGCACCGCCAGAAGCTCGAACGGTTGGGGCTGGTCGTATAGAAAAAAGCCCGACATAATTCGCATTATGTCCAATTATGTCCAAAGGAGCAGCAGCGGCGGGCGTTCGACACGAAAATGATCTTCCATTTTGGGCGCGCAAAAGCACACCCCCCTTCCACGTTTTTTTGAGAAAACGCCGCAGGGGGTGTCGTTGTGCTACTCGTTTTCGACAATATGTACAGCGGTTAAATTTTTTTTGCTTTTTTGTGAACCTTTTCTGCATCGGAACTTGATTTTTCAAGCGGTAAGTGCTATAAAAAAATCAAGGATTGATGCAAACTTTGTATGTATATGCCATTTGCTCCCGACATAATGCGAATTATGTCTAAATAAGTGGAAGCATTAAGGAATCAGAAAGAAACTATATGAGCAAATCTCTCAAAAGGGTATGGAATGTGGTCAGCAGCATTCTGGTTGCGCTGGTGGTGATTCTGGCGCTTCTGCTGGTGGGCGCAAGAGTCGCCGGATTGCAGGTGTTCACCGTGCTGTCCGGCTCCATGGAGCCAACCTATCATACAGGCTCGCTGATCTATGTAAAAAAGATAGACCCTTCCGCCATTCAGGAGGGGCAGCCCATCACGTTTATGCTGGATGAAAACACCGTGGCCACGCACCGCGTTGTGGGCATTGTCCCCGACGAGGAAGACCCCACCGTGATCCGCTTCCGCACCAAGGGCGACGCAAACGAAGCAGAAGACGCTCGGCTTGTTCATTATAAAAACGTCATTGGTACGCCGGTTTTCTCCATCCCATATCTGGGCTATGCGACAAATTACATCCAGCACCCGCCCGGAATGTACGTTGCGATTTCCGCAGGCGCGATACTTCTGCTGCTGATGTTCCTCCCCGACATGTTTCCGGATGACCGGGACGAGGAAATAAAGCTCTCCCGGCCCGGCAAAGGCAGACATACGGCAGAATACAAAGCCGCGGCCTCCAAAGCAGCATCGGAGAAAACGATCGGCGAAAACCGGACGGATTAATCTTGCCGCAAAAAGAATTGCAGCAGACAGACGCTCCCAATGGAAACGTTTTGCCTGTTGAAATAAAACCAACCGCAAATAACCGAGGGAAGGAGGAAAAAGAAAAATGAAACACCGTGCAAACCGCCGCCGCATGAGCAACAAAAAGTTCATTGCGATACTGTCCGTTTTCGTAATGCTGGCATTGACGATGGTGGTCGGCTGTGCTGTAGACGGAACGGTTGCTTGGCTCGTCAGCGAGTCGGAGTCTTCTGTCAGTACATTCACCCTCGGAGACATCAATATCAAATTGACCGAGGCTGAATCGGAGAGTCAGCCGCTCAAAATCATCCCCGGCGTTGAAATCAGGAGATCCCTGAAGGTGACGGTCGAGCCCAACTCCGAAGCCTGCTGGCTGTTTGTGAAGGTTGAGGAAACGAACTGGTCGCGCTTCCCGGACGCGAACGGTACGGCGAAGGTTTTCTACTCTGTCGACGTCCAAAAAGGCTGGATAGCTCTCAACGACCATCCCGGCGTTTACTATCGCGAAGTCAGCGCGGAGGATGCCCAAAGAGGTGATGCGTACGATGTGAACTGTAATGTCACGGTCAGCCAGATGCTGACCAAGGCAGAAGTTAACAGCATTGCCGCAGGAACCCAGCCCCGGCTGTCGTTCACGGCCTACGCTGTCCAGCGCCTCGGTATTGACGATGCTGCTGCCGCATGGGCAGCGGCGAATAACCCCTGAGCATTTCCTTACATGCAGCGCAAAAAATGAAAATAGAAGGAGTAAAGCACATGAAAAAGAAACTCACTGCGCTGTGCCTCTGCGTCGCCCTGCTGGCGGTCGCCGTTGTAGGCGCATCCCTCGCTTATTTCACCGACACGAAGTCTGCCACCAATACGTTTACCGTGGGAAATGTCAAGATCGACCTGATCGAGTCCAGATATCACCGTCAGGGCTCCGGCAGCTCCGGCGATACCTCTATCCCCGCCCCCACCCAGACCGCGAGCGGCATGGACTATGTCGCAAACGGCTCCACGATTTTCACTGATGAAGAGATCAAGGCGGATGCTGCGAAGTATTCCGACTACATCGGCGAGCGCGGTAAAAACATGGTTCCCGGAAAGAACATTGCCAAGTCCCCTTATGTCATCAACACCGGTGCGAATGACGCCTACATCCGCATCCGTGTGATGATCCCCTCCGATGCGAACCGTGATTACTGGCAGGCTCGCAGCGGCGGCGTGATTGAAAGCCAGTTCTGCACTACTGCCATCACAAGCGGCGAGTTTATGCACGGTAAAAGAACTGACTATCCGATTATTGATGCCAGCGGCAAGGGCTATGTGGATGGGAATGGCGTAAAGTACGATGTTTACACCTTCATCCGCACCGAGCCCCTGAAGCCCGGTGAGATGACCGAATGGAACGTCTGGAACTACATCGGTATTGCGGATGAAGCTACCAGCGCAAACATCCAGAAGGCTGTCGATAAGGGAGCTATCCTTGTATCGGAGGACGGCACGATGACCGTAAACGTTTTGGTGCAGGCCGACGCTATCCAGGCCGAGGGCTTTGCGAATGCCAAGGCGGCCTTCGCCGCATTCGACGCGCAGGCGTAATAGTCCTGTAGGTCACGCGGTCTTTCCAAAGAGCCGCGTCAATGAGTACCCACCTGCGCACGGGCGCAGAAATGATACATAAAAGGAGCAACAACCACATGAAAAAGAAAATCACCGCATTGTGCCTCTGCGTCGCCCTGCTGGCGGTCGCCGTTGTGGGCGCATCTCTTGCTTACTTCACCGACACGAAGTCTGCCACCAATACGTTTACCGTGGGAAACGTCAAGATTGACCTGATCGAGTCCAAGTACCACCGCGAAGGCAACGACAACTCCGGCGATCTCTCCATCCCCGACCCCACGCATAAGGTAGCCGCTGATGATGGCATGAAGTATGTCACCACGGGTCACACCATGTTCACCGATGCCGAGATCAAGGCAGACGCTGGGACCTATGCGACCGACTATCTGGGCGTGAAGGGCCAGAACATGGTTCCCGGCCGCGGCGTTGCCAAGTGCCCCTATGTCGTCAACACCGGCGCGAACGATGCTTACATCCGCATCCGTGTGATGATCCCCTCTGCGGCCAACAATGACTTTGTTGCCGTGAAGGACGGCGGCGTGATCACCAACCAGTGGTGCACCTCCTCCATTAGCACCGGCGAATTCATCGATGGTAAGGGCGGCGGCTGGAACAATGCTCCTGCGATTGCTAAGGCCAGTGTTACCAAGGACGGCGTAACCTACGACGTTTACACCTTCACCCGCAACGAGCCTCTGAAGGCCGGCGCTATGACCGAGTGGAACGTCTGGAACTTCATCGGCATCAACAAGGATGCGACCAGCGCCGATATCCAGACGGCCATTGACGCCGGTGCCATCAAGGTTGCCGAGACCGACGGCGGTGCCAAGACCATGACCCTGAACGTTCTGGTCGAGGCCGACGCCATCCAGGCCGAGGGCTTTGCCGATGCCGCCGCTGCGTGGGCTGCCTTTAAATAATTCCTCCTTTGCGCGGCTTCTTCGATGAGCTGCGCCAACTCCCTATCGCCGTGGTCTGTACCCTTCGGGGTACAGACCATATGAGAGCACCCGGCAAACACGGGCGCTCTCATATGGTTCGGCAAAGGTATGCCGCATAAGCAATAGCTAACCCTTGCTCTGATTTTCAAGCATTTTTCTGCGCATGTACGAAGAAAACATAATAAACAAAAGGAGCAACAGCACATGAAAAAGAAAGTCACCGCGCTTTGCCTCTGCGTCGCCCTGCTGGCGGTCGCCGTCGTGGGCGCATCTCTTGCTTACTTCACCGACACCAAGTCTGCCACCAATACGTTTACCGTGGGAAACGTCAAGATTGACCTGATCGAGTCCCGGTTCCACCGCGAAGGCAACGACAACTCCGGCGATACCTCCATCCCCGACCCCACCCAGACCGCCAGCGGCATGAAGTATGTCACCGACGGCCACAAGGCGTTCACCGATGACGAAATCAAGGCGGACGCTGCGAAATACTCCGAATACATCGGCGAGCGCGGAAAAAACATGGTTCCCGGTCGTAACTTTGCCAAGTGCCCCTATGTGGTCAACACCGGCGCAAATGATGCTTATGTCCGCATCCGTGTGATGGCTCCTCACGATTATGAGGGCAGCTATCGTGGCTTCATCAGCGCTATGTTCTGCTCTTCCGCCACGAGTTCCGGTGAGTTCCAGCACGGAGCAAACGGAGTGAACTGGCCTGTCATTGAAGAGAACGGCTACACCGATGAGAATGGCTTGAAGTATGACGTCCTTACCTTCACCCGCATTGAGCCTCTCAAGGCTGGCGCGATGACCGAATGGAATGTTATCAACTATGTCGGTATTGGCGCGAACGTAACCAGCGCTGACATCCAGACTGCCGTTGAGAAGGGCTTTATTAAGGTATCGGAGGATGGCACGATGACCGTAAACGTTTTGGTGCAGGCCGACGCTATCCAGGCCGAGGGCTTTGCGAATGCCAAGGCGGCCTTCGCCGCATTCGACGCGCAGGCGTAATAGTCCTGTAGGTCACGCGGTCTTTCCAAAGAGCCGCGTCAATGAGTACCCACCTGCGCACGGGCGCAGAAATGATACATAAAAGGAGCAACAACCACATGAAAAAGAAAATCACCGCATTGTGCCTCTGCGTCGCCCTGCTGGCGGTCGCCGTCGTGGGCGCATCCCTCGCTTACTTCACCGACACCAAGTCTGCCACCAATACGTTTACCGTGGGAAATGTCAAGATCGACCTGTTGGAGTCCAGCCTGCACCGTGAAAACGCCGGCGTCGCCAACGGCGCAACCTCTACTTCTGAACTGTGGTCTGATGTAGCCAAGGAAGGCAGCGGCAACACCAGCAAATATAAGGCCGGAGATACCTTCTATACCGATGCGCAGATCGAAGCGAATGCGGCAGAGTACAAGTGTGAAAACGTGCAGCTTATCCCCGGCCGTTCCTATCACAAGATGCCCTATGTCAAGAATGTCGGCAACAACGATGCCTACATCCGCATCCGTGTGATGATCCCCGCCGATCTGGACACCGCAGTTCTGAACAGCAGCATGTACACCTCCAGTGCCATGGATAAAGAATTCACCATGGCAATTGATCAGACTGGCACCGTAGTTCGTGACGGCGTCAAGTACAACGTCTACACCTTCACCCGCATTGACCCGCTGGCTCCCGGTGAGATGACCTACTGGAACGTCTGGGGCACCATTCACATGGATACCACTGTCACCAGTGCTCAGAGCGAGAAGCTCTTCGGCGAGAATGGCCCCTATCCCAACGGTGTGTTCCCTGTTCTGGTCGAGGCTGACGCCATCCAGGCCGAGGGCTTTGCCAATGCCGCCGCTGCGTGGGCTGCCTTTAAATAATTCCTCCTTTGCGCGGCTTCTTCGATGAGCTGCGCCAACTCCCTATCTCTGTGGTCTGTACCCCTCGGGGTACAGACCATATGAGAGCATCCGGGGAACGCGGGTGTTCTCATATGGTCTGACTCGGCCATGCGGTTATGTTTTCGATCCGGGGAAGGGCTTCCCAATTATAGCTTGATAGGAGAAGAACTGTGAAGCGAAAATTTTTGATTCTGTCGGTGCTGGCCCTCTGTTTCTCCCTGTTTGCCGCCGAAACCATTGCGTACTTCACCGCGGACAGCAAGGCGCACAACGTCATCACAACCGGCGGCGTGCAGATTGCGGTGCAGGAATGGGCGGACGAGGAGAGAACAAAGCCCTTTGAAGATGTGACCGGCGTGATGCCCGAAGCCACCGTTACCAAAATTGTGGAGGTCAAAAACACCGGCGTATCCGACGCGTGGGTGCGGGTGATGGTGGATAAGAAAATCATTCTTCCGACCGGGAGCATCACACCGGATGCTTCTCTGGTGGAGCTGGCGTGCAACACTGCCGACTGGACGGAGAAGGACGGCTACTATTATTACAACAAAGTCTTAAAGCCCGGAGAGGTCACAGCGCCGGTTTGCACTGCCGTGAGCTTTCATGCCGATATGAGCAACGCGTATCAGAATGCAACGGCAACGATTGATATTTTCGCACAGGCCACGCAGAGCGCCAACAACGGGAATACTGCCATGGACGCGCAGGGCTGGCCGAAAGTGTAAGGGGGGAGCTATATGACGCGCAAAAAAGGAATCGCACTAATCATTTGTCTGACCCTGATTATCAGCATGGTACTTCCCGGCACGCTGGCGTTTTCCGGCGATCCGTCTGCCGAGAATGAAAATTTGACACTCGCGGAAGATACTCCGGTCCCCACGCCGGAGAACTCTGTGGAAGAAAAGGGCTGCACCTGCGACCCAAAGCCCGCCGAGGGCGGGCCACACGGGGAGGGCTGTCCTTTCTATACGTCGGTTATGGGAACTGCTGCGGCGGCTGAGGGAACCGACAGCCCTGTCACAGAGCCTGCGGCGGGACATATCCGCATTAAAATCAACGTCTTTTGCGTAGACGATAGCAATGAAGCAATACCGCAGCCGGGTGTGCGTGTTGAAGTGCGGCGGGAGCTTTATGGCGACTATGACGGAGAAAATGCGCAATTATCCGGGTGGAATGATGAGCTGCCTATGTTCAGCGGGACATCGGACGCGAGCGGCGTCGTGAATATTGACGCGCCGTACACTGTTGTAAAGGATCCGAATGATAATGCGTATGACACTGCATATCTGGGCGACGGTCGCGATAATAACCATGTCATTCTTCAGCGTAAAGCAGATGATCCGGGGTATCCGATCCGCTTTACGATTGAGCCTGCCGAAAATAGTGGGTATGAGTTGAATAATGTGTCCAAGACAATCCGAAACTGGAAAGAAGGGACTAACGTAACCCAGATAGATACGGTGTGTGATGAGAATGTTTACTATGATGACTTTGCCTTCACAAGCGGAATCCTGGGTGGCGATGGGCAGGAGAACGTCGGCGCATATGTTCAGTTTGATTTGTATGTGAAGAAGACCGCGTCGACGGAAGAACCGACTACGGAAGAACCGACTACGGAAGAACCGACTAAAGAGACAGTGAATATCAACTATGTGCCTGTCGGCCCTGCGGGTGCGAGCTTCGGCTCCGTTGACTCGGCGAGCGAAACCGTGATGGTAAAGAGCGGCACAGCGGTCGGCTCCACTCCCACCGCCAATCCTGGCTTCAAGTTCGTCGGCTGGTACAAAAATGAAGCCTGCACTGAAGCCGTGAATGCAGGCTGGGTCACTGACAATATGCTGAAACCGGACAAGACCAAGAATTACGGCACGGCAGAATCCCCCGTCATGTGCTATGAAGCCGCGACGTACTACGCCAAGTTTGACTACGCCGTGGCCGATCTCACCATCAAGCAGGTCGACGGGATTGCGGATGAGAATCAGACATTCATCTATGTTGTTACCGGCGGAGACTTGCCGGAAAGCGGGATAAAAGTAGCGGTTAACGGAAACAGCTCTGTGACAATAAAGAATTTAAAAATCGGCTACTATACTGTCACAGAAGAAACCAATTGGAACTGGCGGTGCGGCACGACCGGCGGCTCTAAGAGTATAACCTTGCAGGGTGCGCAGACCAATGAGGTCAGCTTTACAAAAAACAACGTCAGCAATTTCAAATGGCTGAGCGGCAATGCGTACAGCGTGCTCTGAAAATCGAGAAAGGAGACGGCGATTATGTATCCGGGAGCACATAGCAGAAAAGACAGCAAGCTCCGATTCCCCACGAACAAAGCAGCAGTTTTGCTCTTATCCATGATTCTTTTGATCGGCATAGCAGTTGGTACGACCGTTGCCTTTCTGGTCGCCAGAACAGAGCCGATAAAAAGCACGTTCGAGTACGCCAAGGTTTCCTGCGAGGTAACAGGCTCGAAGGAAAATGTGCAGATCAAAAACACCGGCAATACTGCCGCCTATATCCGCGCCACCTATGTTGTAACGTGGCGCGATGGGAACAGAAATGTTGCCGTCTCTGTTCCCGATGGCTACTCCTATACTCTGACAGAAAATTTGGGCAACAACTGGAAAAAAGGCACGGACGGATATTTCTACTATTCGCTGCCGGTTTCCCCCGGCAGTTCAACAGAAGAGCGTCCTCTGGACTGTGCGGTTACATACCCGGAAAATCCGGAATATACGCTTTCCGTTGAAGTTTTGGCAGAAGCTATCCAGAGCGAACCCGCCGAAGCCGTTCAACAGGCATGGGGTGCGACTATCGTCGATGGCAAGCTAACACCCGCCCCCGGGAACTAAGGAGGAGCTGGAACGTGAAAAAAATGACAAACAGGCTCCTTTCTCTCGGACTGGTTCTCATAGCCGTTGCAGTGCTGACTATTCCGGCTCTCGCCGCCGATGCGGTCGTCCGGCGCGACGGTACCAGCGGGCTTGTGATCGAGACCACCGGCAGCGGCTACACGGACACCGACCTCTTTAATAATTTTAAAGACGTCATGCCCGGCGACGAGCGCACCGAGACCATCACGATCAAAAACAGTGTCAACGGCTTTGACTATGTGAAGCTCTACATCCGCGCCGTGCCGCACGATGAGCAGGGCAACCCGCTCACCTACGACGAGGCGCATGAGAACACAGACGGCAAGGATCAGCAGAACGTAGACGGTGAGCGCGACGAGACCGTCGCCACCATGGCGGACTTTCTCTCCAAGCTCTCGATGGAAATTTATCTCGTGAATGCGGACGGCACGAAGCAGAGTATTTTCTCCGCTTCGCCCGATAAGAGCGCGCAGCTCACCGATAGTGTCCTTCTCGGCACCTTCGCCAAGGGCAAGAGCGCAACGCTCGAAGCGGTGCTTCATGTTCCCGCGGAGCTCGGCAACGAGTACGCCTACCGTGTTGGTGAAGTGGACTGGCTCTTTACGGTCGAGGGCTTCAACAACAAGGATCCTTTGATTTCTACTGGCCAACTCAACTGGCCGATCGCCGTTTTCGGCACGTTGGGAGCGGCGTTGATTGTTTGCGGTCTCGTAGTCATTTCCCAGAAAAAGAAGAATGAAAAGGCTTGACAAAACAGGGCTCTTCTTATTGACAGCGGGAGTAGTGCTGGTGTTTGCCGCACTACTCCTTTTTTTTCATAACCGTATAGAAGATAAAAAGGCTGGGGAAAACGCGGAAAAAACGCTTCAACAGCTGGAAGACGCCATGACTGAGCGCGAAGCAAAGGATGAGACCGATACGACTCCCGCACCTGACGTCTCGTCGTCTCCCGGAATGCCGTCCCCCGCAGGAACGGGGAGCGGCTCGAACGGCCTGCCCGCGCCTCCGGCGCTCGATATGCCGACGGTGCACTCCGGCGCCTACGACTACATCGGCTATCTCGATTTTCCGGGCTACGGTCTCACGATGCCCGTCGCGGCAACGTGGAGCTTTCCTGCCTTGGAGATCTCCCCCTGTCGGCACACCGGCAGCGTGTACAATGACAATCTCGTTGTGGCGGGGCATAACTACAATACGCATTTTGGCGTTCTGTTCGAGCTTCAACTGGGCGACATCGTAACATTTACGGATGTGGACGGGAACGCATTTACCTATACCGTGCGGGAACTGACAAGCGTTTCCCCGGACGATTCGGACGCCGTGATGAACAGAGGTTACGCACTTACGCTCTACACCTGCAACTGGGACACGACGGAGCGCGTCACCGTCTTCTGTGAGCGCACCAATGGGGAGGTGTGAATACTTGGTATGAAGAAAATAGAGTACGGATTTAATCCCGGACAGCGTTTCGGACGCTGGACCATTCTGGACAGATATGTTTTTTCAGCGCGGGGCGAAAAGAAATATCTTTGCCGCTGCGACTGCGGTACGGAAAGGTATGTACTGGAGCGTTCATTGAAATATGGCGGCTCCCAGAGCTGCGGCTGCCTGCGCAAAGAACGGGCTTACCAGGCAACGGCTTACAATTTACTTGGGCAGACCTTCGGCGAATTGCGTGTGATCGGCCGCAGCAGAAAGCGTACCGAGATGGGGGCGTACTGGACATGCCTGTGCAGCTGCGGCTACACCTGCGAGGCCACGGCAGCGGAGCTCGTGTCCGGGCGCAAGACCCATTGCGGCTGCAAAAGCGTGAGGAGCTATGCTACTTCCAATATTACCGGGCAGCGCTTCGGCCGGCTGACCGCGATGTACCCAACGAAAAAGCGTGACGCAAAAGGCTTCGTGATCTGGCATTGCCGCTGTGATTGCGGCAACGAGCCGGATGTTTCCTACAATAACCTGATGTATTGCGGCCAGCAGAGCTGCGGCTGCCGGAAGAAGGAGCACGATCAGGAGCTTGGTACTCTTCTGACCCATGTAGGCGGGACAAGCCTGGAGATGATCCAAAGTCAAAAGCTTCCCCGCGACAACACCACCGGCTATAAAGGCGTTTATCTGGTGCGGGGCAAGTATCTGGCGAAGATCGTATTTCAGAAAAAGCAATATTTTCTCGGCACATACGACAGCATTGAGGAAGCCGCGGCAGCCAGAAAGAGCGCGGAGGCGCTGCTTTTCGGAGAAACGGCGGCGTTTATCCAAAAGTGGAAGGAAAGCGCTGCGAAGAACCCGGAATGGGCCGGAGATAATCCGGTAGAGATTCATGTGTCCCGGGATAGGGACGGACGGCTGGCCGTCTCCTACTCTCCCCAGATCCTGTGATGCGAAAAATCAATTTGCGTAACCAACGAAAAGGAATTAACCAACGTGCGAGAATTGTTCTATGACCGCTGCGTCCATACGGGAAATACAGAGCTGCTGGGACAATGGGACGAACGGAATGCGCCGCTGACCCCGAAAACCGTAAGCTACGGCAGCAAAAAGAAACTCTGGTGGCACTGCAGGGAGGGACATTCCTGGCAGGCCGCGGTATATAACCGCTCCGCGGGAGCCGGGTGTCCCTATTGCGCTGGGAAAGCGGTCGAGTCCGGCGGCAACGACCTTGCCTCCGTTTATCCGGAATTGGCAAAGCAATGGGATGCCGTAAAAAATGCGCCGTTAACGCCCGCAGACGTCACACCGCATACCCATAGAAAGGTCTGGTGGAAATGCGCGCAGGGCCACGAGTGGCAGGCGTCCGTCCATAGCCGAGCGCAGGGAACCGGCTGCCCGATCTGTACAAACCATATTCCGGTCGCCGGAGAAAACACTCTGGCAGACCGGTTTCCGCTGATTGCGCAGGAATGGGATTATGAAAAGAACGCGCCGCTGACACCGGAGCAGGTGCTGCCGGGAACCTCGCGCCGCGTCTGGTGGATATGTCCAAACGGACACAGCTACAGAACCAATATCTCTTCCCGGACAAGCGGCGGCAACGGCTGCCCGATTTGCGCCGGAAGAACACAGGGGCGCAATATAAAATGGTGACGATATTGGAAATGCCGGTGCGACTGCGGCAGGGAAACCATTGTAGGGCAAACCTTGCTGCAGACCGGAAAAACAAAAAGCTGCGGCTGTCTGCAGGCGGCCAGCATCGTCAATAATCTGAAACTGTGTGACGGTACGTCGGTGACAATGCTGGAAGCTTCCAAACGCCACGCCATTTCCTCCAACACAAGCGGATATACCGGCGTGTATCGGTCTGCGAGAAGCGGGAAATGGCAGGCGCAGATCACATTCAAACGAAAAACCTATTATCTCGGTTCCTTTGACAAACTGGAAGATGCTGTGAAAGCCAGAAAGCGCGGAGAGGAAATGCACGACGTCTTTCTAGAATGGTATTACACAGAGCATAAAAATTCCCCCAGCGTATCAAATTAAAGAGCAAAGGATCGCGACATATGAGTACAAATCAGCTGATTTCTCTTCTGGATTTCCTTGCCTATAAGGGCGGATGTATGTATTTAAGCGACCTGCGCAGCATCAACAGCACGGAGTGCCGCATGCTGAAGCGATGCATTGAGGAAATATCGGCAGATCGATTTGTCGCCAGAGAATGGCAGGATGCCCTGGAATATCTTGCAGACACCAAAACGGAGGAAACCGATCCCAATATTCTGAAATTGCAGCTTACCGAATCGCCATGGAATTGCCGTTAGGAGGTATATTGACCCAAAATCAATAAAACATAGCATTCTGTACTTCCCCTTAAGGAAAGCACGCCAGTTTTTTTAAAACAGCATAATAGTAGGCAATAGGCCGCCCGTCTGTTTCAAAAGAATAGATGCAGAATACGAAGCGCCTGAACTCGCATAGACGAGCAAAAAGCACTCTTTCAGCGAATCCGCTGAAAGGGTGCTTTTTGTTTATCTCGCGCTGGCAATGCTGGATCGCCGCATACCCGTAGCCCCCGATTGTTTCCCCACCAAAAACAATCGGAGGTACATACAATGCACAACAGGAAAAGCCTGTATTCACGGAATAAGCGGAACAGCCGCGCCATCCTCTGCCCGGACGTTTTTGAGCAGGATCATCCGCTCACGCCCGAGCAGTTTTCGTCCGAGGAGGAGTTTCGGTTCTGGAAAACGTGGTCGGATGAGGATTACCACAGCTGGG
>ERZ1673730.352-NODE-352-length-63242-cov-13.343267_pt1 | contig 63242 bp, 53 predicted proteins | sample MGYA00580200_ERZ1673730 | MGnify/ENA primary metagenome ERZ1673730 (study PRJEB41218, sample SAMN15661761) | gut metagenome | host: Homo sapiens | place: Canada: London | collected 2015-08-20/2019-03-30 | study: EMG produced TPA metagenomics assembly of...
TGATGAATCAGCGTGATCTTGTATTCCCGGCTGAAGGTATCGAAGGACAGCTCCATATCGAAGCCTCTGTACTGGCCGATGGGAATCGGGTCGGGGCTTGTCATGGACTTGCAAAGGCCGAGGATGGCATCGCCGGCAGCCTTCTTTTCTCTTACTGTGCCGCCCGGCATAATCATCGGGGAGAAGCCGTCCTCGTTGGGCTCGGTATTCCTTTTGCGCTGGTCAATATCTGCCCGATAGCCCTCGATGCGCTGTTCCAACGACCGGATTCTCTGGGGAAATTCCTTCAGGATTTGATCCTCCAGCGAATAGCGCTGGCTCAGATGGTTGGCCTTGAGCAGCTTTAGGCGAGACACATCAATGTCCAGATCCATCTTCTCCTTGATGTGGGGATTGCCGGCGCACAGCGCCTTGATTTCCGCATAGCTCAGGGCGGTTTCGTCAATGTCCTCCGCAGAGCGCACCGGGGATTTGCTGGTCATGATCTGCCCAATGAATTTCTGCTTAGATTCCACCAACTGATACAGGTAGCTGTCGAAGGTGTTCTCCGTGACATAGGTGTAAATATCGACCTCTTTGTTTTCGTTGCCCTGACGGATGATTCGTCCTTCCCGCTGCTGCAGGTCAGACGGTCGCCATGGACAATCTAAATGGTGGAGTGCCGCGAGCTTCGTCTGCACATTGGTGCCGGCTCCCATTTTCTGCGTAGAGCCGATCAGCACCCGCACCTGACCGGAGCGCACCTTGCCAAACAGCTCTTTCTTTTGCGCCTCGGAATTCGCCGTATGAATATAAGCGATTTCCTCTGCCGGAACGCCCTTGGCAATCAGCTTATCCCGTAGGTCGTCATAGACATTGAACTTGCCGTCGCCGTGGGGCGTAGACAGGTCGCAGAACACCATCTGCGTCGATTTCCGGTCGGCAGTGCGCTGCCAGATGTCAAAAACATTCTCCGCACAGGCCCCAACTTTGCTTGTCTCGCTGTCGGGGAGCATATCGTTCATGAGCCGCTGATCCAAGGCGAGCTTTCTGCCGTCATTGGTGATGAGGAGCATGTTATCCACGCTGGAATCCACCATCTTATTGCGGACACGCTCAGCTCGTTCCGAAAGAGAGGCCACCATTTCCTTTTGCGTTTTCGAAGGCTTCAAGACAACGCTGTGGTAATGGGCCTCCGGCACAGGGAGCTTGAGCATATCTGCCGTCTGAATGTCGGCTGTTTCTTTGAACATCGCCATAAGTTCCGGCAGATTGTAGAACTTGGCAAATCTCGTCTTTGCGCGGTATCCTGTGCCCTCCGGGGAGAGCTCGATGGCTGTCACCGTCTCGCCGAAGGTGGACGCCCAAGCATCAAAGTGGAGGAGGTCGTTTCTGCGCAGCGCTCCGTACTGGAGATATTTCTGCATGGTGTACATCTCCACCATGCTGTTGGAGATTGGAGTGCCGGTGGCGAACACAACGCCTCTGCCGCCGGTCAGCTCGTCCAGATAGCGGCACTTCATATACAGGTCGCTGGACTTCATCGCCTCGGTTTGGCTGATGCCGCCAACATTCCGCATTTTTGTAAATGCGGCGAGGTTTTTATAGTAATGCGCCTCATCGATAAAAATGCGGTCAACGCCCAGCTCTTCAAAGGTCACCACATCATCCTTGCGGGATTGGTCGTTGAGCTTGTCCAGCTTCTGCTTGACCGTTTTCTTGGTTCGCTCCAGCTGCTTGATGGAGAAATTATCCCCACGGTTTTTCTTTAATTCGGAAATGCCGTCCAGCACCTCATCCAGCTGTTGCTGCAGGATGGCACGCTGTCGTTCAAGGGACATGGGGATCTTCTCAAATTGGCTGTGGCCAATGATGACCGCATCGTAGTCACCGGTAGCAATGCGCCCGCAGAACTTCTTTCGGTTCTTGGTCTCGAAGTCCTTCTTGGTGGCGACAAGAATGTTAGCGGAGGGATAGAGCTGGAGGTATTCGCTCGCCCATTGCTCGGTAAGGTGATTGGGAACCACAAACAGGCTCTTTTGACACAAGCCCAGCCGTTTGCTCTCCTGCGCAGCCGCTACCATCTCGAAGGTCTTCCCAGCCCCCACTACATGCGCAAGCAGGGTATTGCCGCCGTAGAGGATATGGGCAATGGCATTGACCTGATGCGGCCTCAGTGTGATCTCCGGATTGATTCCCACGAAATTCAGGTGGCTGCCGTCATACTCGCGGGGGCGAATGCTGTTGAACTTCTCGTTATACAGCTTAGTCAATTGCTCACGGCGTTCCGGATCGCTCCATATCCAATCGGCAAAGGCCTGCTTAATAAGCTCCTGCTTGCCCTGGGCAATAGCCGTTTCTTTCTTATTGAGCACAGCCGTTTTCTTGCCGTTTCCGTCCTCGATGTAGTCGAAGATTCTTACATCTCGGAGGTTCAGGGTTTCCTCCATGATCTTATAGCCGTTGACTCTGCCGGTGCCGTAGGTATTGTGGGCTTTTACATTGCTGCGGTCGTAGGATTTCCCCTCCACATTCCATTCGCCGGTGTACTGCGCATAGTGAACGTGGATGTTCCACTGGCAGTAGCGAGGGGTACTGAACAGTTCAAACATGAACTCCTCAACGATTTCCGGAGGCAGCCATGTTGCACCCAACCTTACGGAAATCTCACTTGCCGTCAAGTCAACCGGCTGCACCGACTCAAGGGCACGGACATTCTCACCGTAATCTTCGGGAGAAAGTTCTGCACTGCGCTTGGCAATCGCCAGCTTTTCCCGGACATTGCCGGAGAGGTATTCGTCAGCGGGAAGGTATTTCGGGCTTCCATCCTCCTCGCTTGTGTGCATGGGGTTGAGGAAGATCACGCCTTTCAAATCCTCGAACAGCTCCTGCTCGGTTTTGCCGGTAAGCTCCGACATATACGGCATGTCGATTCTCGCTTTTTCCGCAAGGGACAGGGCGTAGGCCTCGGAAGCCGTGTCAACCGACTGCACCGTTACCTTCTGCTTGATGGTCCGCTTGGAAAACATATCCGCCTTGCGGATGAAGTTGCCCTCATCGTCCAGCACCTCCAGCGAAGCAAGCAGGCAGTAAGAGCTGTCGGAATTGAATGCCGAATTGTTGGCCCTCGCATTGATAAGTCCGTATTTCTTGCTGAAGTCATCGTAGAGCCGATTGAGCTTTTCCTGCTCCGCCTTGATATCGGCGTCGGGATAGTCCTCCGTCTGGTACTCGATCAGCGTCCTGACACAGTCTCGGATAGCAATCATGCCCTTGATACGGCTTTCGGCAGTCGCGGAAACATCCACGGGATTCATGCGGCTGTTTTCACGGTAATAGATTTTGCCGTCCACCACCGTGAAGCTGAAGTTGCGCACATCGGGATCAGCGGGAATAGAAAGGTCTTCATTCTCCGCCTCAAGATCATCGATTTCATATTCGGTGATCTCTGCATGGATGCTTTGGATTGCATCCTGAAGGAGTTCTCCAAGCTCGGCACTTTCATAAGCAATACAGGCGGACTCCATGCCGTGAGGTCCGCTGACCATCTGCATATCGCCCAGCACCATTTCAGGGTTGTCCACGAAATAGGCGTTCATCCGGATGCCATTGGCGTCGGTGCCAAGGCGTACCCACTCGGGCTCAATGTCAATCAGCCTGTCACGCTTTTGGAGAAAGATAATGTCCGATGTGACCTCTGTGCCGGCAGCAGCCTTGAAGGTGTCGTTCGGCAGCCGGATAGCGCCGAGCAGGTCCGCTCTCTGCGCGATATACTTTCGGACATTGGGATTTTCCTTATCCAGCGTACCCTTTGAGGTAATGAAGGCGATCACGCCGCCAGGCCTGACCTTATCCAAGGTACGGGCGAAGAAATAGTCGTGAATGAGGAAGTTGTGCTTGTCATAGCGCTTGTCCGGCACCTTGAACTGCCCGAAGGGGACATTGCCGATTGCGGCGTCAAAGAAGCTGTCGGGCAGATTTGTACTCTCAAAGCCCTGCACCGCGATGCTGTTTTTCTGATACAGCTGCTGGGCGATCCGCCCAGAAATACTGTCCAGCTCCACGCCGTAGAACTTCGCGTCATTCATGCTTTCGGGTACAAGCCCCATAAAGTTCCCGATGCCGCAGGAGGGCTCCAGCACATTGCCGGTCTGAAAGTGCATGTTCTCCAAGGCACTGTACACGGCCTTGATCACCACGGACGGCGTATAGAAGGCCGTCAGCGTGGATTCTCTTGCTGACGCATATTCTTCATCGGAAAGCACTGCCTTCAGCTCGGTATAATGGGGATTGTCCTCTTTGAAGAACTCGGAGAGACCGCCCCAACCCACATAGTCGGCAAGCACGCGCTGCTCCGTAGGTGTTGCCAACCGGTTTGCCGCATCCAGCTTGTTCAGGAGCTGAATGGCACGGATATTGTGATAGAACCGTTCCAGCGGTGTGCCCACGCCGATATCATCGCTCTCAATTTGGAAGTTGGTTCGGTACTCGGTGCTGATTTCCGGATGCAGCACATGAGGCGCAACCTTGGAGGATCTTTTCACCTGCGGAGGCGGGGCAAGCAATTCTTTCTGGTCATCCAGCAGCGTTTCCGCATTGGGGTAGGTCACGACCTCGCCGTCTTTGACGGTGCTGATGGGCAGAGCATCCAGCTTCTCGTCGGACATGGCCTCCGGCTCTTGCACATTCTGATCCGCCTTCGTATTGTCTGCGACAAGGGCTTCTTCCACGACTTGCAGCAGCCTGTCATTCAGCGGATTTTCTTTGAGCCGGTTATCGAACTCCTCACGAGACAGCTCCTTGTTAAACAGCGGGAACTGCATATCAAAGAGAACGACCTTCTTCTCGTCAAAAGACAGCAACTCGTATTCCTGTGTGCCGATATAGACCGTGTCACCAAGATGATAGCGGTATTCCTTCCGGGGCTCCGGGGGAGGGTTCAGCTCATCAAAGGTCGGCTCAAGCGGCTTTGCCACATCGCTGTTCAACGCTTCCAGCATGGCTTCGCATCGTGCGGTCAGGTGGGTGTTGTCTGCAATGATCGCATTCATTGCCTCACACATCATGGGGAGGATGAAGTCACCCTCCGCAGTCCTGGCGTGCATTTTCTTTTCGCCCACGCTGAACGCACTCCAGCAGCTTGACAAATAATACAGATTCAGCGCTTTGCTTTCCTCGCCAAGCTGCGCCACAAAGTCATTGTAATCATAGACAATCGACCGAAACTCCTCGGAGATTTCACCTCGTTCCCTCCGAGCTTCTGCCTGCTCCCGGTAGGCGGGATAGTAGTCCTTCTCCGCTTGGCTCAGATAGCGGTCGGCTCGGATCAGTTCTCCGATCCGCTTCTCGACCTTATTCCACCGCAAAAGCATTTCTGCATCGGGCCGAGAGATTCTGCCTCTGCTGATTTTGATTCCCTTGGCGTCGTGGCTTTCATCGAGATTTCTGCCGGAAATTGCAGGATACGCGCCGCCGATGCCGTATTCGTTTTTCAAAAAGGCGATATTGTTCTCGGAAGAATCCTGTTTGAGAAACTGCTCATAGATACGGAATTTGCCCTGATGGATGCCACTGCCCCGTGTCAGGATGGCGTCGATGTCCTCCTGAGAAATAGCAAAAGCGGAGGACTTTTCTTCCTCCGCCTCTGCGATGTTTTCCTGCTGTTGTTCAACTGTGGGAAGAGTTACGCGTAGATCAGGTCGTTCAGAATCACTTCCTCCGCCGAGTGGCGAATGGAGTTCATCATCTGCACCCACCGCATCTGATCCTCCGCCTTCAGCTGCTCCGTCACTCCGTTCAGCGCCTTCATCTGCTCGGTCAGGTCGTCCAGCATCTTCTGTGCCTGCCGGTCCACCTCCTCCAGATGACTGTTCAGTGTTCCGTTCAGCAGCATCCCGGTGTAGATCCCATCCCGGTGCTCGCGGAGGAATGTCCGCCGCAGCATTCCATACTTCCCAAGCCTCGGGCTCTCCGGCACGGTCAGATCGGGAATCAGATAATCCCCCTGCATCGTATAGGTCAGTTCCATATTCGTTGCTCCTTTCCTTGTTTTCTGTTCGGTTATTATGATACGCAGAAGGACCGGTCTGCGCAAATGTGCGAATTTTCCGCCTTTCCTCCTTCTCCATCTCCTTGACGGTTTCGCCCATTTCACGGATGACCATCTCAGAAATATCGCTGACTGCGGCACCGAGCACGGAAATAACCTCCATGGTGTTGAAGTCAAAGAGGTGGCTGAAATCCTCCCGGTCAAAATACTGCCTCGGCTCATACCCCGCACGGGAGAGCGCCATAAAAGCGACGCTGCTTTTCAGCGTGGTTTTCAGCCACGCTTCAAGGTTTGTGTCGTCCAGCTCTTCCAGAAAGCTGCCGGCTTTGACAGCGTTCAGCTCCATGAGATAATCTGAAAGATTATCCTCCACGGCATAACCGGAAATATCCATGAGAAGGTGCGGGAAATCTCGCGGCTCCTCCACATCGCCGAAGCTGGCCTGAAGGCTTTCCGATACCGCATATTCGTACTCCGGCTTCATCTGCCAAAGGGTGATGTTCCTTCCGGCACGGCTGTTGGTGTCGGAGATATCAAAGACATGTCTCAGCTTATAGGGAACATCTCTGTCGATCAGCAGGGCGATGCCTTTCGTGCCCTTGTTTACCCATCTGCCGAGTTTATTCCATGTGTCGATTTCCGCACACGCCGTTGCATCCGGCTTCTGTGCATAAATAAGCAGCTGTTCCTTAAAGCTGTACTTGTAGTTGTTTGCCGCCGTAATCAGAAAATCGGTATATTGGTCGGCATTGGAGGCGATATCCCTAGCAGTCTGGGACGCCAGCTCCCAAATCATTCTGTATTTGCTCGGCATTGCCCCCTCCTTATCTCTCTTTTTTTCCATGTAAATGACAGGCGTACATATGCAGGTCATTTGGAGCCGTATCCTTGTCCACACACAGACAGGAAAAAATCATGGGACGCCAGAGAACGGTCACGTCCTCAAATTTTTCCATCATGGCGTTTGCGCTCATCGTGCGTCATTCCTTTCCTTCGGTTTCCTATGTGGGTTATCCTCTACGAAAAGGCCTTTCGGCAGCGTGTCCAGGTCATCCAGAAAAGCGCGGGAAATGGTTTTGCCGTTTTGATCTCGGTAAAGCGTAATGCACAACGGCTCGCCATAATAGAGTGACTTTTTCAGGTCTGAGAGAAAGAGCTTTTCATCGCTGTACTCAATGCTGCTGCAAACTTTGCCATCGAACGCCAAATAGTCCAGTCTGGCAATATAGCTCTCATCGGGCAGCGCGTGGTTCATCGCGTCTCACCTCGTTCCTTCTGACGGATGGGGAAGCTCCAGCCGTACACTTTTCCGATTTCATCGCCGAGCCGGCGGGTTATACGAACAACATCTGCTCTCGTAGCTGTGCCGCAATAGATTTTTTCTTTGAGCCGGTCCTTCTGCGCCTGGGAAACATTGTCCTTATATACCCGATAGAGATAATGGTTTGTGCCGTCATGGTGGGTGTCATCGCACCGGAAGTCTCCGTTTCGGTCCACATACCATGTGGTATAGTCATAGTTGGAATAAAGGCAGTCACGGATATTGCCGCTTGGAATTTCTTTATATCCCATGCGCCTGCCGTTCCAAAGCCCCAAATCGGCAACAACCAGAATGGGCTGGGAAAGTTGAATGTCCAGCTTGAGCCGTTCGTCCTCAAGGTAGTGCCCGTTTTCCTCATACATCATGGCGACGCGCTCGTCATCGGAAAGCGTCGGATATTCTTCCTCCATCCAGTCCTTCCACTCCTCATAGTCAAGGTCGGCATTAGACCAGATACGATAATCGTCCTCACTCATCGTGCATCACCTCTGTCCTTCGGCATCACAGGTTTTCCGTCCGCATCGTAATTTCTCGGGTCAGCGGCGGGCACCTGAAAGCCGAACATGGAGCCCGTCTTCATCGCTTCTTCCTGCGCCTTGCTGACGCCGAGCTTTGTGTTGTACTCATTCACGATGCTCCGGGCTTCGTCCTTGTCGGTAACGGGAATGTCTGTCTTGAAGTAGCCCTTTTCGCTGCGCTTGATGATAATGATTTCGTCGCTGCCGGAAAGAACGCTGTAGCACTGCTCGGGCAGGTTGTCCCGAACCGGCTCACAGGTATGACCGCCATATTCCATGCGCTCGGCAAACTCACAGATGTGATAGAGGTTGCTCCCGATCTCCACATGGTAGTCGTCGATATACCGGCAGGTGCGAATCTGGTCTTCATTCCACGAATAGCGAATTTTTACCTTACCGCCATCCGGGATGCGAAACAGCTCCTTGTAGTGGCTGTCAATAAAACGGATTCCTTTTTCTGCGTCCTTCATGTGCTGATCGAGCCAGTCCCTGCGATAGCAGTAGCAGTACAGGTTGTATTCGCCCCTGTCCGGATTCAAGCGCAGAAGATAGGCATACTTTTCGGTATCGACGCGAACACCATAGTAGCCCGGCTCATCCTGCATCCGGCTTTGGGGTGTGCAGTAGCAGTACTTGGCAAGCGCCCTGCGGTTATGAAGAATGTCTCCCTCTTCACGCAGAGAATTGATAACCTCATCAAGCTCTGCCTTGAACTCGTCAGTTTTCAGGTCCTCTCGGAAGTCAAACCAACTGCTGAAAAAGCCGTTGCCGTCTGTGTCCATATCAGCCCGGAGATGGCCGATGAGCCCGGTTTGCATGGAAATCTGCGTGCTCTGGCGGAAGGTATATTTGTCCTCCGCCTCGATCATTGCTCTTTTCTCATACTCGATCATCTTGCGTCACCTCTTTCCTTCGGCGGGTTCTTTTCTTGCGCGTGTATCTCTTTTGCTTTCTCCAAGCCCCTCTGTGCCCATTCGGGAAGCTTCTTTTCATCCATGACGCCGAGAAAGTCCGCGCGGTAAAAGGATGTCCTTCGTCCATCGTACAGAGAAATGCAGTAGCAGGTACGGCCCCGTGCGTTCGCCTGTGCCCCAAAGCCGCCGGTACAAAGCATGAGCTGGTGATTTGCATAGCAGAACTCCGGACGGAGAATGCTTCCCTTGATGACAACTATCTTGTTCTCAATGGAATCCTCGCTTGAAATAGGGTTACAGTCTTCTGCCGTGATTTCTTCGTTCGCACCAAGTTCCTTGCCGACGCTTTCATTTTCCCTGATGATTTCCTCCGCTGCGTCTGCTACACGCTGACCGAATACCTTTGCGATCTCTGCAAAATCATCGCTGACAAGTACCTCGGAATAGCGCTCGAAAATGGCATTGCTCTCCACAAAACAGCACATATACCGTTCATCCTTATCCGCATCAGGGTTTTCACCCAATGCGATATCTTTGTGCCCGATATACATGGAATACTTAACGGAGTAGTCTCCGATCTTTTTCACGTCGTCCATAATGTCTCCTTTCGCAAAACGGGCGACATCTTTCTGCGGATGCCGCCCGGTGATGTTTTTCCCTTTGCTATGTTCTTCTCTCTTGAGCTGGTATTGCTGGTAAATGGGGGAGAGTGTGAGAGGGGGAAGCTCGCAATGCCATGCTCCCGCAAAGGACAGACTACTCCCTTGGCGTGGCTGGTATTTTATCTTGCATCACCTCTCTGACGTTCCAGATGCCGGTGGTAGTATTCAAGCGCTTTTAAAATATACGCACCGGTCTGCTCATAGGGAACGCTGGACGGGATGTACTTCCTCGCCTCCGCGTACTTGATGTTAATCTTCTCTTTCTGATTTGGCTTTTCCTCGCACATGATGGATTCGATGACTGCTGGGAAAAGCTTGCCCTCCTTTGAAAAGCTACGCAGCTTGATGGCCTGTGCATGGGATGGCGTTGCCAGCGAAAGACCAATCGCTGCGGCGAGATCCTGCTGTTCCAGCTTACCCAGATAGCTGAGCTCGACCGCCGGCCGCAGAGCGATGCGACCCTCATCTACCATCGTAAGGAGGTCAGGGATAAGCTCTGTAAGACGAATATAGCGATAAATTTGCGCTTGGCTATCACCTACGTTGCTTGCAAGTTCTTGACCTGAGCGCAACTTTTTATCCAATGGAGAAAAAGTTAAATCTGTGCGCTGTCCTTGTCGGTTCATTGCCTCCAACCGCATTTTGTACGAGAAGGCCTTTTCACTTGGTAAGATCGTAGATCGCTGCAAATTTGATTCCACCATTAAAATGATGGCTTCATCTCTCGTCAGTTCCTTGATCTCTGCCGGAACAGTCGCGAGGCCTGCCAGTTCGCACGCCTTCCGGCGTCGGTGGCCGGACACGATCTCATACCGCCCGTCCTCTTTCTGCCGCAAGGTGATGGGGGTAATGACTCCTCGTTCCTTTACGCTTTCCACAAGCTGATCCATGTCCTCATCCAGGCGGACCTGAAACGGATGGTCCGGGAAATCGTCGATTTCCGAAAGCGGGATATTGTAAATCTTCGGAAGCGACGCCTCCCGGCGCTCCGCGTCGTTCATAAAAAGCTCATCGTACCCAGTCATGCCCAGGTCGATCAACGGCCGTTCTTTCAAGCTCGGTCACCTCCTTCGTCAGCATTTCATAGGCGGCAGCGACCTTGCCGTTTTTATCGTGGGAAAAAATGCTCTCGCCGGTCAGGGCGCACTCTGCTGCACGGACGGAATGCGGGATCTCAGTATCAAATACCTTGATATTCTGTCCCACCGTGCTGCGGAGTGACTCGATGATCCCTCGGGCGTTGTTTGTGCGGCTGTCCACCATTGTCAGCAGAATCCCGTCGATCCGCAGCTTCGGGTTAATACTGCGCTTCACTTTTGAGACAGAGTGCAGCAGGAGATTCAATCCCTTTGTTGACAGAAAGCTCGGCTGGGAGGGGATAATCACGCTGTCGGCAGCGGCCAGCGCGTTGATCGTCATCATCCCCAGCGATGGCATACAGTCGATCAGGATATAGTCGTAATCCTTTCTCATGCCGTCGATAGCGTTTTTCAAGACGTACTCGCGGCTCATAACATTGAATAACCCGGTCTCCATGCCGGAAAGCTCAATGTTGGAGGGGAGAAGATCCACGCCCTCGCTGTGATGCAGGATGCCTGTGCCTTTCTCGATCGGCCGGTCTTCGATCATCGCATCCATGACCGTGGCGAGCGTTACATCAATCGCATCGGGATTCTTGTGCCCAAGCGCGACGGTGAGGCTCGACTGTGGGTCTGCATCGATGAGCAGCACCTTCTTTCCTTGAAACCGTGCCAGACCAACGCCGAGATTTACGGCGGTGGTCGTTTTTCCAACGCCGCCCTTCTGGTTCGTGATGGCAATTACTTTGCCGTTGTCCATTGGTTTTCCTCCTTTATAAAAATGGAATTCCGTAAAAACGAAAAGGCCGGTCATCCAGAACAGGATAACCGGCCTTTTTGCCCCTTTCGGAGCATAAAATAACGGCCACATCACCGCTTGGGTGATGTGGCCGTTTGTTGGTTTATCTTTGCTTTATGCAGCGCTGAAACTCTGCTTAGTGCTGATCGCGAATCGCAGCCTGAGCGGCGGCGAGGCGGGCGATGGGCACGCGGAACGGGCTGCAGGACACGTAGTCCAGGCCGACCTTGTGGCAGAACTCGACGGAGGAAGGATCGCCGCCGTGCTCGCCGCAGATGCCGAGGTGCAGGTCGGGGCGGGTCTGGCGGCCGAGAGTGGCGGCCATCTTGACCAGCTTGCCGACGCCGACCTGGTCGAGGCGGGCGAACGGATCGTTCTCGTAGATCTTCTTGTCGTAGTACGCGCCGAGGAACTTGCCGGCGTCGTCACGGCTGAAGCCGAAGGTCATCTGGGTGAGGTCGTTGGTGCCGAAGGAGAAGAACTCGGCTTCCTTGGCGATCTCGTCCGCGGTCAGAGCGGCGCGCGGGATCTCGATCATGGTGCCGACCTTGTACGGCATCTCAACGCCGGCGGCCTTCAGCTCTTCATCGGCGGTGGCGACGACGACGTCCTTGACGTACTTGAGCTCCTTGACCTCACCGACCAGCGGGATCATGATCTCGGGCTTGACGGTCCAGTCGGCGTGGCGCTTCTGGACGTTGATGGCGGCGCGGATGACGGCGCGGGTCTGCATCTCGGCGATCTCCGGGAAGGTGACGGCCAGACGGCAGCCGCGGTGGCCCATCATCGGGTTGAACTCGTGCAGGGAGGCGATGATGTTCTTGATCTGCTCGACGGTCTTGCCCTGCGTCTTGGCGAGAAGCGCGATTTCGGACTCGGTGTTGGGCACGAACTCGTGCAGCGGGGGATCGAGGAAGCGGATGGTTACCGGCATGCCTTCGAGAGCTTCGTACAGCTGCTCAAAGTCGCCCTGCTGATACGGCAGGATCTTCGCAAGAGCGGCCTTGCGCTCTTCGACGGTGTCGGAGCAGATCATCTCGCGGAACGCGGCGATACGGTCGGCTTCGAAGAACATGTGCTCGGTGCGGCAGAGGCCGATGCCCTCGGCGCCCAGCTCGCGGGCCTTCTTCGCGTCGCGCGGGGTGTCGGCGTTGGTGCGGACACGCAGGCGGCGGTACTTGTCGGCCCAGCCCATGATGCGGCCAAAGTAGCCGGAAATGGTGGCGTCAACGGTCGGGATGATGCCGTCGTAGATCTTGCCGGTGGAGCCGTCGATGGAGATGAAATCGCCTTCGTGGAACGTCTTGCCGCCGAGGGTGAACTTCTTGTTCGCCTCGTCCATGGCGATGTCGCCGCAGCCGGAGACGCAGCAGGTGCCCATGCCGCGGGCAACGACCGCCGCGTGGGAGGTCATGCCGCCGCGGACGGTGAGGATGCCCTGGGCGGCCTTCATGCCGGTGATGTCCTCGGGAGAGGTCTCAAGACGGACGAGAACGACCTTCTCGCCGCGCTTCTTCCACTCGATGGCGTCGTCGGCGTTGAAGACGATCTTGCCGCAGGCAGCGCCCGGGCTGGCGCCGAGGCCCTTGCCCATCGGGTTCGCCTTGGCGAGCGCTTCGGCGTCGAACTGCGGGTGGAGCAGGGTGTCAAGGTTGCGCGGGTCGATCATCAGAACGGCCTGCTTCTCATCGATCATGCCTTCATCGACGAGGTCGCACGCGATCTTGAGCGCGGCCTGCGCGGTGCGCTTGCCGTTGCGGGTCTGGAGCATGAAGAGCTTGCCGTTCTCAACGGTGAACTCCATGTCCTGCATATCGTGATAGTGGTTCTCCAGCGTGGAGCAGACCTGCACGAACTGGTGGAACGCTTCGGGGAACTTCTCTTCCATCTGGGCGATGGGCATCGGGGTGCGGACGCCGGCGACGACGTCTTCGCCCTGCGCGTTGGTGAGGAACTCACCCATGAGCTTCTTCTCGCCGGTGGCGGGGTCACGCGTGAAGGCGACGCCGGTGCCGGAGTTGTCGTTCAGGTTGCCGAACACCATCGGCATGACGTTGACGGCAGTGCCCCAGGAGTAAGGGATGTCGTTGTCGCGGCGGTAAACGTTCGCGCGCGGGTTGTCCCAGGAGCGGAACACGGCCTTGATCGCTTCGTACAGCTGGGTCTTCGGGTCGGACGGGAAGTCCTCGCCGATCTGCTTCTTGTACTCGGCCTTGAACTGCTCGGCGAGCTCCTTGAGGTCGGCGGCGGTCAGTTCGACGTCGAGCTTGACGCCCTTCTTGGTCTTCATCTCGTCGATGAGCTGCTCAAAGTACTTCTTGCCGACTTCCATGACGACGTCGGAGAACATCTGGATGAAGCGGCGGTAGGAGTCGTAAACAAAGCGCTCAAACTTGGGATCCGGGTTGCCCTGGATCATGGCGTTGACGACCTCGTCGTTCAGGCCGAGGTTCAGAATGGTGTCCATCATGCCGGGCATGGAAGCGCGGGCGCCGGAACGGACGGAAACGAGCATCGGGTTCTTGAGATCGCCGAACTTCTTGCCGTTGATCTCTTCCATCTTGGCGATGTTTTCCATGATCTCCGCCATGATCTCGTCGTTGATCTTGCGGCCGTCCTCATAGTACTTGGTGCACGCCTCGGTGGAAATCGTGAAGCCCTGCGGAACAGGGAGACCGATGTTGGTCATTTCGGCAAGGTTCGCGCCTTTGCCGCCGAGAAGCTCGCGCATGGAAGCGTTGCCCTCGCTGAACAGGTAAACGTACTTGTGGCTCATGGGATAACCTCCTGTATATAAATTACTTAGTATTGCGGACGATTCCCGGGGTGGATTTACTTTTCAAATCATTATGCCCGAAATCAGTTTCGCATTATATCATTATTTCGGACAAAAACCAATACCAAAAATGAAATTTTTAAATCGTTTCCACGGATTATTTTTTGATTTTGAAAGAACCCTCGCAAAGCCTGCACCCGCGGGTGCGGGACAGGGGGTCATTTGCCGACACAGAAGCGCGAGAAGATCTCCTGCGTCACATCCTCGCGCACCGACCGGCCCGAGAGCGCGCCGAGCGCGTCCATCGCGCCCTCGCACTCGGTGAGCACCGCGTCGGGCGCAAAGCCCGCCGCCATCGCCTCGCGCGCGGCGCGAAGATACTCGAGCGCGCGGCGCACGGCGTCTGCCTGGCGCGCGTTCGTCAGTATCTCGCCGCTGTCCGCCTCCGGCATCGGGAACGCCGCCGCGACCGCCGCGCCGAGCGCGTCCAGCCCCGTCTTTTCCTTTGCGGAAACGACGCAGACGCTGTCAAAATGCGCCGAAAGGCGCGAGACGTCCCACCGGGGGGCGCAGTCGCTCTTGTTCGCCGCGGCGATGCGCACGGCGGCCTTTTCCGCGATGGCGAGCACCGCCTCGTCCTCGGCGTCCCAGGGGCGGGAGAGATCGAACACGGCAATAACGAGCTGCGCTTCCCCCGCCGCGGCGATGGCGCGCTCCACGCCGAGCGATTCCACGGCGTCGGATGTTTCGCGCACGCCCGCGGTGTCGGTCAGCCGCAGCGCCACGCCGCCGAGAAGGCACCGCTCCGAGAGCGTGTCGCGCGTCGTGCCGGGGATGTCGGTGACGATGGCGCGCTCAAAGCCGAGCAGCGCGTTAAGCAGCGAAGATTTTCCGGCGTTCGGGCGGCCGAGAATGGCCGTGCGCACGCCCTTTTCAAGAAACTGCCCGCGGGAAAACGTGGCGAACAGCGCTTCGAGCGAGCGGATCGACGCATCGAGCACGGCGGCGTATTCCGCGAGCGTGAACGGCGGTATATCCTCGTCCGGGTAGTCGAGCACCGCGTGATAGTGCGAGCAGATGTGCGTGAGATTCTGATAGATCTCCTCCGTGCGGCGGGAGATCGCCCCGCCGAGCTGACTGGCGGCATTTCGCGCCGCGAGAGGCGTTTCCGCGTCGATGATATCGACGACGGCCTCCGCCTGCGTGAGATCCATGCGCCCGTTCAGAAAGGCGCGCTTGGTGAACTCACCCGCCGCTGCCTGCCGCGCGCCGAGGGCGAAGAGAGCTTCCAGCGCGGAGCGCAGCACGACGGGCGAGCCATGGCACTGAAGCTCTGCGGTGTCCTCGCCGGTGTAGCTTCGCGGCGCGCGGGAGAGCGTGCAGAGACAGAGATCGAGCGTCCGTCCCTTCTCGTCGAGCAGCTTGCCGTAAACGAGCTGCCGGTCGCGGTGCTGCGACATGGCCTTTCCGTCCGCCGGGCGGAAAAGCGCGTCCATCAGCGATACGGAAAGGGGACCCGATACGCGCACGATGCCGATGGCGGAAACGCCTGCGCCGGTCGCAACGGCGGCAATGGTATCACTCATTTATCGTCCTTCTTTGCCCAGGGGTCGTTTTTGCTCTCGTCGTAGGCGTCCTTGAATTCCTCCAACGTGATGCCCTTGCGCATGATGTATTCCGCGGCGACCTCGCCGACATAGCGGAAATGGCCGGGCTCCGGGTCGCGGCCGGTATATTCCTCACGACCTTCGGGATAGCGCAGGATGAAGCCGTATTCCGCGCAGTGCTCGCGCATCCATTCCAGCACAGGCGTGGAGAATTTCGCCTCGGCGTTCTCACCGACGAAGTTGACGGCGAGACCCGTCTGGTGTTCGTCCGCGCCGGGGTAGTAGCCCATCTCCGTGACCTTCTTTTCCGCGTCCGCGAGCGACATCTCGCCGCGGTCGTAGATCGTGCTCGCCATGCCGTTGAAGCGCGTGCGCTGGTCGGGGTAGGACATGTAGGTGCGGGAAATACTCACCGTGAAGCCCTGCGCGCGTGCTGCGGCGAGAAATTCCTTGAGCGCGTCCGCGGCGCGGCGCTGGAAGAAGTAGCCGTTTTCGATCTCGACCATGTCGGGGTAGTAGTTTTCACGCAGGTAGTTCTCCTGCGAAAGGCCGTTCACGAGCAGATACCGCCAGTTGGAAAGGCCGGGCTGTTCCTCGTCGCCGAGCGTTTCCTTATCCGGAAGATCGGAATAATCGACCCAGCCGGGGGGATACTGCCAGTTGAGCTCGCCCTGCGCGTCTTCCGCTTCCGGAACGGGGGTCGCGGCGGTCTCGGGCATGGGGGCGCTCTCCTCCGTGGAGAGAGAGCTGTCGGTATTCGGACGGAGCAGCACGAACAGCACCGCCGCGAGCGCCACGCCGCCGACGATGATGCGCCGGGCGCGGAGGACCTTCGGGTTTTTCGGTTTGATTCGCATATAGCCTCCTTTCTCCCCGCGCGAAGCGGGGCATTCCCGGAAGAAAAAGCGCGGGAACGGGAAGAGCGGGGTTGACATTCCCCGCGAATACTTTATATAATATCGAGTACTATCCCTGCGCCGCTGTCGGCGGGCGGGGACGATTTTATGCGGGTGTGCGGAAAATTCATAATATTATACCATTTTATTTGGAAAGATGCAAGTTTTCCAAGCATACCGCCGAGAAGGAGACACATCCATGCTGGAGCTGAAGAATATTCACTATTCCGTGGACGCGCCGGAGGGCCGCACCGAGATACTGCGGGACATTTCCCTCACCATCCCGGACAAAAAGCTCATCGTTCTCACCGGGCCGAACGGCGGCGGCAAAACGACGCTTGCCAAGGCGATCATGGGCCTTGTGATGCCGACAGGCGGCAGCATCCTCTGGAACGGCGAGGATGTGACCGGCCTTTCCATCACCGAGCGCGCGCGCCGCGGCATCAGCTACGGCTTCCAGCAGCCGCCGCGCTTCAAGGGCATCCGCGTGAAGGACCTTTTGACGATCGCGTCGGGACAGAAGTTCCTGCCGCGGGGCGAGGCCTGCAAGTATCTCACGCAGGTCGGCCTGTGCGCGGCCGATTATCTTGACCGCGAGGTGGACGCCTCCCTCTCCGGCGGCGAGGTCAAGCGCATCGAGATCGCCACGATCCTCGCGCGGCAGCCGCAGCTCATGATCCTCGACGAGCCCGAGGCAGGCATCGATCTCTGGAGCTTCGCGCGCCTTACGGAAACGTTTGAGGAGATCCACACCCGGCAGGACTGCACGATGGTCATCATCTCCCATCAGGAGCGCATCATCTCGCTGGCGGACGAGATCCTTGTGATCGACAAGGGCGTGATCGCGCGCCGCGGCACACGCGACGAGGTCTTTACCGACATCGTCCACAGCACCACGGGCGGCTGCCCGGTCATCTACGGGGAGGCGAAGAAATGAGCGAGCTCAACCGCGTCGATACGACGCTTCTGGAAGTTATTGCCGGCATGAAGGACGGCAAGGCCGAGGGCGCATTCAATATCCGCAAGGACTCCGGCTGCGCCGGGCGCGTCAACACCGAAAACGTCACCATCACCACGAAAACCGATAAGCCCGGCATCGATATCCGTTTTGTCCCCGGCTGCAAGGACAGCTGCCACATCCCGGTCATCATCACGGAGTCTGGCCTGCGCGAAACGGTGTACAACGATTTTTACGTCGGCGAGGGCGCGGACGTCACGATCATTGCCGGCTGCGGCATCCACAACTGCGGCTCGGACGCCTCCGAGCACGACGGCGTGCATACGTTCTACGTCGGCAAAAACGCCCGCGTCAAGTACGTTGAGAAGCACTACGGCGAGGGCGACGGCAACGGCAAAAACGTTATGAACCCCACGACGATCGTCTATCTTGAAGAGGGCGCGTCGATACAGATGGACATGAGTCAGATCGGCGGCATTGACTCCACGCGGCGCGATACGCGCATCGTCTGCGGCAAGGATGCGGACGTCGTCATTACCGAGCGCCTTCTCACCCACGGCAGTCAGCGCGCCGAGTCTGACATGGTCATTGAGCTCAACGGCGAGAACTCCCGCGGCCGCGTGATCTCCCGAAGCGTTGCGAAAAACGACTCCGTGCAGGTGTTCCGCCCGTGTGTCGTCGGCAACGCCAAGTGCTTCGGCCATGTGCAGTGCGACTCCATCATCATGGACGAGGCGAAGATCCGCTCCGTGCCGGAGATCGCGGCGAACGATCTCGACGCGCAGCTCATCCACGAGGCCGCCATCGGCCGCATCGCGGGCGACCAGCTTTTGAAGCTTGAAACGCTCGGCCTCACCGAGGAGGAAGCGGAGGACCGCATCCTCAAGGGCTTCCTTGCGTAAGAAAATTTATAAGACAAAGAGCCGGTGACGGGAAGTCACCGGCTCTTTGTTATATTAAACCGAAAAGAATTTATCCCCCTGGGGGGCTTCCATCCGGGGGTGGATAGCTTTATAATTAAAAGACCATTATACAGAGACGCCGATCAAAAAGAGAAAGGAGCGAACGGCCGTGAAAGCAAAGTCCCGCGCCCGGTATATTATCGCCGCGCTCGCGCTCGCGGTGCTTATTATGGCGCTCGTCTGCCTTTTTGTCGGCGCGTCGCGCATGAGCTTTTCGGACGGCGTCGCCGCTCTTTTCGGAAAAGGCACCGCCGCCAACGTGCGCATCCTCCGCTCGATCCGCGTGCCGCGCGTGCTCGCGGCGCTCATCGCCGGGGCCGCGCTCTCGGTCTCCGGTCTCGTCATGCAGACGACGCTCTCGAACGCGATGGCCTCGCCCTCCACGATGGGCGTGTCCAATGCCGCGGTGTTCGGCGCGAATCTTTCCATCATCGTGTTTGCCGGGGGCTTTCTCTCCACGGGCAACAATCTTGCCAGCTATACCGCCGGGGTGAACCCGTTCGCCGCGAGCGTGACGGCCTTTCTCTTTTCGGCGCTTTCCATTCTGCTCATTCTCGCGCTCTGCCGCGTGAAGGCGTTCTCGCCGAACGTCGTGGTGCTCGCGGGCATCGCCGTCGGCGCGATCTGGACGGCGGCAACGACGCTTCTGCAGTTTTACGCCACGGACGTCGGCCTTTCCGCCGCGGTCGTGTGGAATTTCGGCGATCTCGGCCGCGCGACATATAAGACCGACCTTCTCATGCTCTGCGCCGCGGCGCCGGGGCTGGCGGTATTTTCCGCGCTCGCGTGGCGGTATAATGCCCTTTTGAGCGGCGACGCCGCTGCGGGCAGCATGGGCGTGAACGTTTCGCGCCTGCGCTTTTTTTCGCTGCTGCTCGCCTCGCTGATGACGGCGGCGTGCGTATCGAGCCTCGGCATCATCGGCTTTGTCGGCATCATCTGCCCGCACGTGGCAAAGCGTCTGCTCGGGCAGGATCACCGCGTTTCCATCCCCGCGTCGGCGCTCCTGGGGAGCCTGCTCCTTCTCTGCGCGGACGCGCTCTCCCGCTCGCTCGGCAGCGGCAGCGCGCTGCCCGTCGGCGCGATCACGTCGCTGCTCGGCGCGCCGTTCTTCCTTACGATCATCTTTTCGCGGAAGGAGCACGGCCAATGTTAGAGCTGGAAAATGTAGTCTTTCGGTATTCCCGCCGGGCCGAGCCGGTGCTCCGGGGCGTTTCGCTCACGCTCAACGACGGCGAGATCGGGATCCTCCTCGGCAAAAACGGCGCGGGCAAAACGACGCTTTTTCAGTGCATTCTCGGCCTTGCCGCGCCGGAGAGCGGCTCGATCCGCTTCGACGGCGGGGATCTTTTGAAAATGCCGCGGCGCGAGAGGGCAAAGCTCGTCGCTTATGTGCCGCAGCACATCCATTTCGGCGCGCTGAGCGTGTTCGACTCGATCCTGCTCGGGCGGGTCTCCCGCTTCGGCATGCAGCCGGGACGCGAGGATATCGAGGCCGCCGAGCACATTCTCGCCGAGATGCATCTTGAGCCGCTTGCCAACCGCAGCGCGGAGGAGCTCTCCGGCGGCGAGAAGCAGAAGATCGCCATCGCCCGCGCGCTCGTGCAGGAGCCGCGTCTGCTCATTTTCGATGAGCCGACCGGCAATCTCGATATCGCAAACGAAGAGCTCATCATCGACGAGGCGAAAAAGGCGGCGCGGCAGCGCGGCGTCGCCATTTTGAGCTCGCTGCACGATCTCAACCAGGCGCTGTGCTTGGGCGATAAGTTTTTCCTGCTCCGGGACGGCGCGGTGCGCTACGCCGGAGACGAGGGCGTACTCACGAGCGAAGTGATCGGGGACATTTTCGATATTCAATCCCGCATCATCACCGTAGACGGAAAGAAAGTTATTTTGGGAGGAAAATACTATGAAGAAAGCTAAGCTCCTTCCCCTGCTGCTCGCGCTTGCAATGCTCCTTTCGCTTGCCGCGTGCGGCGCGGCCCCGGCCGAGACCCCGGCGGCCACGGAAACACCAGTCGAAGCGACGGAAGCGCCGGCGGAAACGCCCGCCGAGAGCGCGGAGATCACCGTTACCGACCTCATCGGCCGGGAGATCACCGTGACGCCGGGCTCATATCAGCGCGTCGTGTGCATCGGCGCGGGCGCGCTGCGGCTCTACAGCTACATCGGCGACGTATCCCTGCTCTGCGGCGTGGAGGATATCGACAACGAAACGCTCTCCGAGCGCCCGAAGATGTTCGATTCCGTCGCGCGGCCCTATGTGCTCGCCCACAGCGATATGTTCGCGTCGCTGCCCTCCTGCGGCGTCGGCGGGCCGAATGCCCAGAGCCCCGAGGCGGAGAAGATCCTCACCTGCGAGCCGGATATCGTCATCTCCCTTTACGGCGATGCGGATAAGGCCAACGCCCTGCAGGAGCAGCTCGGCGTCCCGGTCGTAACGCTGATGAGCGGGCCGGACAGCGTGTTTGACGAGAGATTCAACGAAAGCGTCCGTCTCCTCGGCACGATCTTTGAAGAGAGCGAGAAGGCAGAAACTCTCATCGGCTTCATCGCCGCCGAGCGCGCCGGGATCGAAGCGCGCACCGCCGATATCGCCGAAGAGGACAAGCCCGCCATTTATATCTGCGGTCTCGGCAACTGGGGCACGACGAACCACCTGATGACCGCGCAGGACTATGTTTCCTTCCGCGTGGCGAACGTGAAGAACGTTGTCTCCGACCTTGGAGCGCCCGGCGCGCAGCCGATCGAGGCGGAGAAATTCGTCGCGCTCGGCGAGGACATGGACGCCATGATCTTTGACGCCGCCGCCGTGAAGAACATCAAGCCTCTTTACGCCGAGGATCCCACGATGTTCGATACCTGCCGTGCCTGGCGCGAGGGCGAGGCGTATCTCCAGCTTGCCTACAACGCCTACTATACCAACTATGAGATCGCGCTCATCAACACGTGGTTCGCCGCGAAGACCGCCTATCCCGATCGCTTTGAGGATGTTGACATGACTGAAGTGACGGACCGCGTCACGACCGCGTTCCTCGGAAAGCCTCTGGCCGAAGAGATCTACGCCTGCCCGAACAGCTTCGGCGGCTACCAGAAGATCGACACCGCCGCGTTCTTTGCGGGGACGCAGGGATGATCGAGCAGAAGGATGTGATCGCGTTCTTCGATGAGCGCGCCGGAGAATGGGACGCCGGTATGATCCGCAGCGACGAGAAGATCGGCCGCATTCTCGATAACGCGAAGGTGACGGCGGGCAGCCGCGTGCTGGACATTGCCTGCGGCACGGGCGTGCTCATCGGCGACTATCTGCGCCGGAACGTCGAGAGCGTCACCGCCGTGGACATCTCCCCCGAGATGATCCGCATCGCGCGCGAAAAATTCCCGCAGGAGAACGTGCGCTTCGTCTGCGGCGACGCGGAGACCGCGCCGCTCGGCGAGGGCTTTGACGCGATCGTCATCTATAACGCCTTTCCGCATTTTCCCGACCCGGAGCGGCTCGTGGCGCGCCTTGCCGCGCTGCTCGCCCCCGGCGGTAGGCTCACCGTGGCGCACGGCAGCTCGCGCGCGGACATCGACGCGCACCACCACGGCGCGGCGAGCCGTGTTTCCAACGGGCTCATGGAGGCCGAAGCGCTCGCGGCGATCTTCGCGCGGCACCTTCGCGTGACGGACGTTATCTCGACCGACGAAATGTATCAGGTCGTGGGCGAAAAAGAATAAAGGCAGCACCACATAATTCGGCGAGAGGTGTTGCCTAAAGAATAAAGCGATAAAAAGTGCCGCAGGAGCAAGAGACCTATCCTCTTGTCCTGCGGCGCTTTTTCTGATACGATGGGATTATAAAAAACAGGGAGGCCGCTATGAAGATCTGTTCGGTGTATGATGCGGAGTTCGCGCGCTACGGGCGCGTGCATTCCGGTATAGAGAGCGCGGCGCTGCTGCGCGAAATGGAGAAGATCCCCCTGCCGGAGAGCGGCACGGCGTATGAGCCGTCCGTTGCTGCGCTCGAGGCGTGCGAAGCGTTCGCGGACTATCGGACGAGCGTGTTCGGCGGCATGCCGGTGCAGCTCGGCATGTGCTGGGGGCGCAATACAAAGCTTAACTGCCTTGAATACCACCGCGACAGCGAATTCAATCTCGGTCTCGGCGACTTTATCCTTCTGCTTGCCAAGCAGGACGAGATCGAAGACGGCGTGCTCGATACCGCGAAGGTGAAGGCGTTCCGCGTCCCCGCCGGGGTGCTCGTAGAGGTCTACGCCACGACGCTGCACTATGCCCCCTGCCACACGGACGAAACGGCCGGCTTTCGCGTACTCGTCGCGCTGCCGCGCGGGACGAATACGGAAAAGCCCGCGCTGCGCGGCGGCTCGCCGGAGGACAAATATCTCGCTGCCTGCAACAAGTGGCTGCTCGCGCACTCTGAAAGCGCCGAGGCGAAGAACGGCGCGGCAGTCGCGCTGCGCGGCGAAAACATCGATATCGCCCCGGAGCTTCAAGCGCCGATGGGTATCGCGGATAAGATCATCGAAGCGCTGCGGGAGAAATACCGTCCGCTCGGCATCGCCGTATACGGCTCGTTTGCCGACGGCTCGAACAACCAAAACAGCGACTTTGACGCGTTGCTCCTGCTGCCGGACGGCGAGACCGGACACGACGATTCGGTGCTTTTCGGTACGGAGCTGGATGTCTGGCTCTACGGCGCGGCGCATTTCGCCGCGCCGTATGACGCGGAGGATTTTTTGCAGCTCCATGACAGCGTGATCGTTGAGGATGCGACCGGGCGGCTCTCGGCGCTGCGGGCCGAGGTGAACGCCCATATCGAAAGCGCCCCGCAAAAGACCGAGGCGGAAAACGCGCAGTCGCTCTCGTGGTGCCGGAAAATGCTCCGGCGAACGGAGCGCGGCGACGCGGAAGGCTGCTACCGGCTGCACTGGCTGCTCACGGACAGCCTGAGCATCTATTATGATCTGCGCGGCGAGTATTACTTCGGGCCGAAAAAGGCGCTGCGCCGGATGGCAAATACCGCGCCGGACGACGCCGCGGTCTATGAGCGCGCCCTGCACGAGCCCTCGCCGGAAAATCTCGCCGCGTGGGTCGGCGTATTGGAAGAGACGTTTTCCCGGAGATACCGGCCGTGAGGGATAGAAAGCGCCGGTAAAATGTTGATAATCTGAGATAATCGGAAAAGCGAGACTTCTTCCACAGAAGTCTCGCTTTTTCTGTCTTTTTTTTCAGAGCGGCTGCTTTTTGATCATGGCGAACCGGCGGGGATATTTCGCCGGGGTGGGCGCGGTTTTCGGGATGATAACGACGCTGTGCACGGCGTCCGTGCCGGGAACGGTGTATTTCTCGATGCGCGGTTTCCCACCGCCGAGCGTGCGGATGCAGCGCGCCGCCTCCTGCACCTCTTCCTCCGGCTCCGGCCCCTTCATCGCGGCAAACACGCCGCCGACGCGCACGAGCGGCAGGCAGAGCTCGCAGAGCATCGTCATGCGCGCCACGGCGCGGGATGTGACGACTTCAAAGCTCTCGCGCAGCGCGCTCTCTTCCTCGGCACGTCCGGCAAGGCATGTGACGTTCCCGAGACCGACCGTATCGCATACCTCCTGCTGGAACGTCACGCGCTTCTGGAGACTGTCGATGAGCGTGATGTCCGCGTCCGGCGCGAGGATCGCCGCGACAAGTCCCGGAAAGCCCGCGCCGGAGCCGATGTCCGCGGCGGTCTTGCCGGAGAGACGCACATACCGGAGCAGCGCGGCGCTGTCGAGAAAGTGCAGGCGCGCCGTCGCCTCCTCGCCCTCGATGGCGGTGAGATTCATCACCTTCGAGCGCTCGTCGAGCAGCGCATAGTAGGCCCGGAGCTGCGAGAGCTGCGCCGCCGTCGCCGGGACGCCGAGCTCCGCAAGGCCGGATGTGAGTATTTCTTCCATGGTCATGGTGATCCTCCAGAAAGATCATTGCTATGAACGGAGGAGAAACCCCTCCGTCAAAAACTTCGTTTTTGCCACCTCCCCTGACGAGGGGAGGCAAGCGGGTTTGTGAATTACTATCTTGGCCCCCCTAACAGGGGGGCTGGCAGCCGTTAGGCTGACTGAGGGGTTTTCCCGTCAGCTCTTCCGGTCGAACCGGTGCCCGCAGCGGGGGCAGGTGACCTGAATGCGGCCCTTACCGCGCGGCACGCGCAGATAGCTGCTGCAGCCGGGACAGGAGAAAAACCGGAAATCGCGGCTCTGCTTCGCGCGATGCAGCGCACCGGAAATCTTTTCCTTTGCGCGGTCGTATTTCTCGCGCGCGACCATGTCCTCCGCCTGCCGCATGGGAAGATTGCGGGAGAGCGTCCGGAACAGGGCGTAGCCCGCTATAAGAAACGGGACGGAGCCGATCCGCCCCAGAAACAGCAGATTCAGCCCGGCGATGATGGCCGCAATGCGGAAGAGATGCTTATTGAGAAAGTCCACGCCGCTTCGTCCGAGCATGAACATATTCAGCCGTGTCCGCATGGTCCGCGCCCCCTTTCGTCCGGATATTTTATAATTCTATCATGCCGGGGCGAAAGGCGTCAACAAGCCGTTGGCATATTCTCCGCCGCCGCGCCATAAGATAGATAGTATCGATGGGCAGGGGAGGCGGAACGATGAACCGGAAGGGAAAGCTGCTGTGCACGGCAATTATGGCGGCGCAGCTGGTGTTCCATGCCGGGGCGCTGGCCCAGCCGGTCGAGCGCGCCGCCGAGACATATGAAAGCGGGCGTCTCGGCGCGGCGCTGCTCGCGCTCGAACTCGGCGACGCGCACGCTTCCGGACAGCTCCTGCTCGCGGACAACCTTCCGCTCGAAGCGTCGGCACCGGAGACCACACCGGAGCCGACGGCGGAACCGTCGCCGGAACTGACACCGGAACCAACGCCGGAACCGACGCCGGAGCCGACGCCCGAACCCACCCCGGAACCAACGCCGGAGATCACGCCCGAGCCCACGAGCGAGCCGACGCCGGAGATCGTGCCGTTCACGGACGATACCGGTATGGAGATCCGGAACAAAACGAACCTTGAAGCGGATATCGCCGCGCTCATGGCCGAGCCGCTCGTGCAGAGGCTCGGCGCGGAGGGGCCGCAGATCTTGATAATACATACGCACGGCACGGAGGCATATCTCCCCGCGGCGGGCGAGGAATATACGCCGAGCGACCCATACCGCACGACCGATCCGGGGCGCTCGGTCATCCGCGTGGGCGACGTGCTGTGCTCCGTGCTCGAGGAATACGGCCTTCGCGTGCTGCACGACCGCACGCTCTACGACTATCCGAGCTACGCTGGCTCTTATGAGCGCGCCGCGGCGTCCATCGAGGCGTATCTTGCCGAGTATCCGGACATCGCGCTCGTGCTGGACGTCCACCGCGACGCCATCGGCGACGAATCGACCGTCTATAAGACCTGCGCCGCCGGAAGCGGCATGGCGCAGGTGATGCTCGTGTGCGGCACGGACGAATATCTCGAGCACCCGCTCTGGCGGGAAAATCTCAAGCTCGCGCTCGCGATGCAGGCCGCGGCGGTATCGGCAAACGGCGCGCTCATGCGCCCGATCCATCTCGCGCCGGAGCGGTACAACCAGCAGTATACGACCGGCTCTCTCATTATAGAAGTCGGCACGAACGGCAACACGCTCTCCGAAGCGCTCGCCGCCGCGGAGCTTTTCGGCCGCGCCGCGGGGGAAATGCTCGCCTCTCTCGCCGTGCCGGGTTAAGAGCCGCGCCGATTGTCCATACTCCCTGTAAGGAACAAACCGTACAGGGAGGATATATTTCTTATGGAAGTTCAGGAGATCATGACGGCAAAGGTCATCACCGTCGGACAGGACGAGCCGGTCACGGCGGCGGCACGGCTGCTGCGGCGGTGGAATCTCGGCGCGCTGCCCGTGACGGACAGCACCGGGCGGCTGCGCGGCGTGCTCACCGACCGGGACATCGTGCTGCGCTGTCTTGCGCTGGATAACGACCCCGCGGACACGCGCGTTTCGGAGGTCATGTCCCGCGCGGTCGTGACGGCGCGGCCGGGTGACAGCGTGCAGAGCGCCGCTGCGCTCATGGCGCGCGAGCAGCTGCGCCGTCTGCCCGTGGCGGAAAACGGGCGGCTTGTCGGCATGGTGACGGCGTGCGATCTCGCCCGGCGCGAAAAGCTCGACGCCGAATTTGCCGAAGCCATGCGCGGCATCAGCGCCAATCTGGTGCGGAGATAAGGCAGAAGCCGCCGTTCAGAGTCGGTCGCGCCCGAATTCCCGATCATCGCGGCGCGATCGCGCACCGGATGCTCCGCTCCCCGCGGACAACGCTCGCCCCCCGCCGAGGAGGAAGCGCTGCCGGCACGGCCGGAGGAAATGGATCATACAAATCCTTGCGTTTGAGTGCCGGGTACGATAAAATAAAGAGGAACGATATAGGAGCAGCCGAGAGATCCTTTCTTCCGCCGGATCCCGATCTTCGCGCCGCGCCTGTTTTCGACGCCGGGCCGCCGCCTGCGGCGGCATCCTGACGCAGGGGCACGGCACGATCGGGGATCATGCGTGCGAGCCGCTGGTCATGCTCAAGCACTTCGGCCCCAACCATCCCGAAAAGCCGTAAAAAAGCCAAAGATATAAGGAGGAAAAAGCCATGCTCAACCACATTTCACCGGTATTCTCTCCGGAGCTTCTCGCTGCGGTCTACGCGATGGGACACGGGGACACGATCGTGCTGGCGGACGGGAACTTCCCCTCGGACGGGGTGAGCCGCCGCGGCGCGGCGGAGATCATCCGCGCGGACGGCCACGGCATCCCGGAGCTTCTCGACGCCATCCTAGCGCTCATGCCGCTGGACACCTATGCCGAAAAGCCGGTGCTGTACATGGCAAAGTCCGAGTGCGACCGCGATCTTGCGCTTCCCATTCTGGACGAATACAAAAAGATCATCGAGAAGTACGACGAGCGCGGCGAGGCGTGCACGGGCTATCTGGAGCGGTACGCGTTCTACGATAAGGCGGAGCAGGCCTGCTACATCGTGCAGAGCGGCGAGACCTCGCAGTATGCGAACATCATCCTGCAGAAGGGCGTCGTCAAGCGGAATAAGTGATCGTTTCTTTTCTCCTTTCGGGGCGTCTGTGCCGTTTTGGCCGGACGCCCCGTTTTCGCGTTTTCGGCGGAAAAGAAAAAAGGTGTCAGCGGGATCGCTCCGGCTGACACCTTTTTTGTCGGGTCGATTACAGAACATTAAAATTCATGTTCATGATGTACTGCTCCATGAATTCGGCGCTGGCATTGAGCTCCACATGATGCGTGACGGCGCGGATGTGCTCGCAGCGGGCGCTCTCCGCGCGGTCGCGGAGATAGCGGCACACGCCGCTGCCCGCGCCGTTGCCGACGGCGACGACCCTGTCGCGCGGCGCGGCGGGGAGAAGGCCGATATACAAAGCGTTGTCCACGTCGATGTAGTTTCCGAACGCCCCGGCGAGAATGAGCGAATCGAGTTCCTCCGGCTCAATGCCGCGCTCGTGGCAGAGCGTCAGACACCCGGCGCAGATCGAGCTTTTGGCGAGCTGGATCTGACGGATATCCTCCTGCGAAAGATAGACCGGATGCTCGCCGCGCGTGAGGAAGAAGGCGTTGTTGTATTCGCCCACCGGCTCAAGCCGGTCGAGCAGGGGGCTGTCCGGGTGCTCCACGGCGAATTCCGCGCGCGGGAGGAGCCGCCCGGTCATGTCTACGAGGCCGCAGCGGACGAGCGCGGCGGTCATGTCGATGATGCCGGAGCCGCAGAGCCCCTTCGCCTCGCCCTCACCGAGGACGTGGAAGCGAAGCTCCCCGTCCGGCGTGATGTCTGCGTGGTCGATCGCGCCCTCCGAGCCGCGCATACCGCATTCGATGTTGCCGCCCTCGAGCGCGGGGCCGCAGGCGGTGGAGGAGGTGAGAAAGCCGTCGCGCGCGTTGCCGACGGCGATCTCGCCGTTCGTGCCAAGATCGACGGCGAGATGCACGCCTTCCTCCGGCACGCCGAGCAGCACGGCGGTCGTATCCGCGCCGACGAACCCGCCGAGCAGCGGCAGAAACTCCACAAGCGCGCCCGCGGGGCAGTTTTTCAGTCCGATCTCCCCGGCGGGAGCGCGCACGGTGTCCGCGGTGACGCTCGCAAACGGCTCCGCGCCGAGCGCGGACGGGTCAATGCCGAGGAAGAGATGCTGCATCGTGCTGTTGCCGCAGAAAACGAGCTGCCAGAGATCGTCCGAGAGGCCCGGCACGGCGTTTGACGCGGCGGCGAGAAGAGCGTCGATCGTGTCGAGAATGGCGCGGTTGAGCTCCGCAAGCCCGGTTTCGTGCTCTATGGCGTGCTGGATGCGCGCGATGACATCCGCGCCGTACCGGATCTGGCCGTTGAGCGCCGAGCCGGTGTGGAGAAGAGCGCCGGTCATAAGATCGTAGATATACATGGCAACGGTCGTTGTGCCGATGTCCACGGCGGCGCCGTAAAGACGCTGCGCCGTATCGCCGCGCTGCACGCCGAGAAGCGTATCCTCATGGCGGATGAACGTGAGCGGCTCTTCCTCCGCGTCGCGGTGCGCACGGGAAAACTGCCGCGCCGCCGCGAGAGAAACGCCGCGGAGATAAGCGCCGCAGTGCTCCGGCTCCCGCTCGGCGGGAGAGAGAACGACTTTCGTCACCGCGGGGGCGAAGACATCGTGTGCGCCGCCGGAGGTGAGGATCTGCGCGGAGGCATTCTCCGAAACTTCAAGAAAAACGGTGATGTCCTCCGTGACGGGCGTGATGCACGCGCGCACGGTCTCGCGCACGCCGCGGCGCTCCACGAGAACATCGCATTTTCCGCAGCGGCCGTTGCCGCCGCAGACGAGCTCGAGCGGGTGGCCGAGCAGGGCGCACGCCTCGGCAAGCGTGCCGCCGGATACGCGCGTTTCGCACGGCGTTCCGGCGATACGAACGGTATATTCCATAAAAACAGCCTCCTATTTACGGATTCGTGTCCCGGCGCATATAGCACGAGAGATTCGGGCATTTGGAGCAGTCGTGATCGATGGACCGGTCGGGGAGACCGGTGCCCGCGCCGTAGGCATAAAGCATGGCCTTTTCCGGCTGGAGCATGTAGTGCTCGGTGAGCGTGGCGGGGAACGGCTCGCCCTGCGTGAGCAGAGAGAGGAACTGCGCCTGATACTCCATGCTCAAATGGTTCTCGCCCGGCGTGAGGCGCGTGCTGAGATGGTAGCCCTGCGCCTTGAACTCGTTATAAAGCCGGCGGTTCATCGCGTTTGAGGCGTTGAAAAGAACCTCGTTGGCGAGGTCGTTGAGAATGTAGCCCTCGAGAAAATCGCTCTTCGCCATGAGATCGTCCACGCAGTCTACGATCTTCTGCGTGGCGCCGCAGTAGCACACCGCGAGCATATCGCAGCTCGAAAGCTCCGGCGAGGCGATGGTCAGGTCGTTATCTGTAATATTGTAGGCAAGAACAAGCTCAATGTTCTCGCGCAGCAGCTCCACGAGCTGTGGGAAAATGCTCTCGGCGTAGGCGTTTGTGTTGGGATCCGCCCGCAGCTTGAGCCGGGTGAAGATGCGATTCTTGTCGTATTTGAGCTCGTCCACGGAGACGGGGAAGAACGTCATATCATTTACCTCCTATCTGCGGCACGGGGAAGCCGCGGATGTACTCGTTGTCGAGCAGCTTGTCCGCACTGGCGGAAACTTTGAACTGCCGCGGGGTTTTCCCTGTGATTTTTTTGAAAATTTTGGTAAAATAGCTCTGATCGTCAAAGCCGACGCGTCCGGCGATCTCCAGAAGGTTCATGTCCGGCTGCGAGAGCAGCTCTACGCTCTTCTGGATGCGCAGGCTGTTGAGATAGTCCGTAAAGCCGACGCCGAGCTCCTTTTTGAAGAGCTTGGATAGGTATGATTCGTTGATATGGATGCTGCCGGCCACGTCGCGCAGCGTGAGCTTTTCCGCGTACCGCTCGCCGATGAGCTCGATGGCCTGCGTGATGAGCGGAGAATAGACGGGCGCGGGCGGCTCCGGCACGAGCGAGAAAAAGTGGTCGATCAGCTTCTGCGTCCACACGGCCAGCTCTTCCACCGACTGCGCCTGGTTGAGCGCCTCGAGCGGGTCGAGCCCGGAGGCGAGGATCTTGTTCAGATTGATGCCGGAATCAATCGCGGCCTTGGAGAGCAGCATGAAAAGCTCGATGAGCCGCATGCGGATGAGATCGAAATTTCCCGCTTCCACGAGAAGAAACTCGTCAAAGAGGCCGGAGGCTGCCTCGTTTACGGCCTCGCGGTCGCGCTCGTGCAGACCGGTGAGCAGGCGCTGCCAGAGCGTTTCTTCCGTCTCGCCGACGGTGCTGACGGCGAGCTTGAACTGCTGCACCGTCTCTCCGGCGCTGATCTGGCCGCGGCTGCGGGCGCGGATGTGTTCATATTCCTCCCAGTTCTGGCGTGAGCTGAGCACCGAGGCGTAAAGAAGCGTTGCAATCTTCTGTATCTGCTCGGGCGTGCGCTCCTTGGCGTTCTGGAGAAAGAGCGCCACGCGCGGGAAGAGTGCCGAGTCGTCCGGATTGAGCTCCATGATGCGCGCGAGCAGCTTTTCGTCCACACTGCCGAGCACAAGCGGCCCGGCCAGCACGCAGCCCTTGCGCGCACCATTATATAGTATGGGAACGGCGATCTCGACGAAGCCCGCCGGACAGAAGAATATGTACGGCTCGCCGAGCGCGAAAGACTCATCCATCGAGAAGGTCAGATATCCCTGACAGCCCTCGCTCTGGCTGAAATGCGGGAACAGGCGGCAGACCTTCTGTTCCGCGTTGAATTCCCGCGTGATCCGGTTTTCCGTGTCGTACACCGTCACAGGGATACCGGTACAGCTGCTGAAAGCATCCAGCGCGTCGTAGAGTCTGTCCATGGGAAAAGCCCCGCCCTTTCTTTCTTTATTACAGCGGCTATAGCGTTACAGCCCCTATAACTGCATCATAGGCGATAGCAAAGGCGTTGTAAAACAAAAAATGACGAAAAACAAAGATTTTACCAATTCTGCTAAAAATTCTACAACAAAAATCCGTGAGACGGTTTATATTACGGCCAAAACGGCAAAACGCCCCTGCTGCGGCAGGAGAACCTGACCGGTATTTTACCATTTTTGTTCCTCTTTTTCAGAGAAAAACCGAAGCGGATTTCTTATACTGGACACAAGGTACTGGAGGAAAGTTCCCATGGAGGAAAAAATTCACCACCTCGAACAAGGCGTTCTTTCGGGTGACCGCGAAGCGGTCCGCACGGCCTGCCGGCAGCTGCTGGAAGCCGGGATGCCGCCGCAGAAGATCGTAAGATTCGGACTTCTGCCGTGCATGGACACGCTCGGCCAACAGCTGTCCCGCCGCGAGAAATTCATCCCGCAGATCATGATGTCGGCACGAGCCGTGCAGGACGGGATCGACCTTCTCTCGCCGCTTATCGTGGGCCCGGACGTCCTCTCGCTTTCGGAGACCGTTGTGCTCGGCACCGTCAGCGGGGACATCCACACCATCGGAAAGACGCTCGTTTCCATCATGCTCCGGAGCGCCGGATTCCATGTCGTCGATCTTGGGACGAACGTCCCGCCGGAGAAATTTGTCGCCGCGGCGCGGGAGAACAACTCCCACATCATCGCAATCTCGGCAATGCTCACCACGACGGTCACCGGCATGAAGAAAACGATCCGCGCTCTCCGCGAGGCGGAGGAAAGCGATCAGTGGCACATCATTGTCGGCGGCGCGCCGGTCAACGGCCGGTTTGCCCGCGAGCACAATGCGGAATATGCCGCTGACGCGGTGGAAACGGTGAATTTGGCCCTGAAAGCCTGCGGGATCGATCCTCTCCCCGACGAAGAATTGTAAAAAAAGAAGATTTTTTTAACGGAGGAAATCACGCTATGTCCACTCTCAATGAAATTTCCCAGATGGTAGTTACCGGTCAGATCCGCACCATCAAAGCCAAGGTCCAGCAGGCTCTCGACGAGGGCATCGGCGCCCAGGAGATCCTCGACGGCGGCCTTCTCCCCGGCATCAACGAGATCGGCGAAAAGTTCGCCAGAAACGAAGTGTTCGTTCCCAACGTCCTGCTGGCCGCGAAGGTCATGAACATGGGCGTGGAAGTCATCCAGCCGCTGCTCGCCGCCGGCGAGTCCACCAAGGTCGGCACCGCCGTCGTCGGCACCGTTAAGGGCGACCTGCACGACATCGGCAAGAACCTCGTTGCGCTCATGATGCGCAGCGCCAACCTCGAAGTCATCGACCTCGGCAGCAACGTTGACGGCGCGAAGTTCATCGACGCCATCAACAAGTACAACCCCGACGTCATCGGCCTTTCCGCTCTGCTGACCACCACCATGAACGAGCAGGGCCACATCATCCAGCAGCTCACCGACGCCGGCGTGCGCGACAAGGTCAAGGTCATGGTCGGCGGCGCTCCCGTAACGCAGATGTGGGCGGACAAGATCGGCGCGGACGCCTTCACCGCCGACGCGGCCGAGGCTGCGCAGTGGGCGAAGACCTACGCCGCTTCCAAGGGCGCCTGAGCGCACGAAAGTTAAGGAGGATAAAGATTATGCATCAGCGTATTAAGTACGACGTTCTTTCCCAGAAAGAGCTCGAATACATGAAGGGGCGCCTCGAGCAGATCCTCATCGAGCGCGGCGTCCACCTTGACCACGAGGAGATGCTCAAGGCTCTCGAAGAGAAGGGCTGCATCGTTGATATGGAAGCGCGCGACGTGCGCTTCACGAAGGAACTCATCGACAAGGCCATCGCCGCCGTCCCCGCCGAGTTCACGCTCTACTCCCCCGACGGAAAGCACGACCTGAAGTTCCCCTCCCCCGACGGACGCTTCTACACCCGTACCTGCACGGGCGCGCCCAACTACCGCAACATCAAGAACGAGACCCACTACATCAAGCCCGAGGAAGAGCACGAGTGGTATCATCTCACCAACAAGATGGAGAATCTGGACTACGTTACGCTGCCCTCCGTCTCCGGTGAGTACTACCCCGGCGATGCGATTGACGTTTACGTTCTCGCCGACGCTCTCAAGCTCTCCGGCAAGCACATCTGGATCCAGCCCTACGAGGCGGACAACGTACAGTTCCTCATCGACATGGCCGCGGCGGCCGTCGGCGGCTACGACAAGCTCCGCGAGCGCCCGATCGTCAGCATGATCGCCTGCAGCGTCCCGGCGCTGACCTACAAGCACATGGACGCCGAGATCCTGTACCTCAGCGCGAAGTACGGCGTGCCCGTGCAGCCCTGCGCTCTGCCCACCGCCGGCGCGAACACCCCCGTGACCGCCCAGGGCACCGCGTTTGTCGCCTGCGCCGATGTTCTTGCCCAGATCGTCATGCTCGAGCTTCTCTGCCCCGGCCTGCCGATCATCGCGACGACCCTGCTGTTCTCCATGGATATGCAGAGCACCTACACGCTGCAGTCCAACACCGAGATCACCTTCGCCCGTCTCATCTGCATGGACCTCTTCGAGCGCGGCTACAACATTCGCGCCCATTCCTACGGCACCGGCACCGACAGCCTCTGCCTCGACGCGCAGAACTTCATCGAGCGCACGAGCCTCATCCACGCGATGGCGATGTCCAACGCCTCCGTCCTCGGCGGCATGGGCCAGCTCGAGACCGCGAAGACCATCTCCCCGGTGCAGCTCATCATCGATAACGAGATCATGGGCATTGCCCAGCGCCTGCGCGCCGGTCTTGACGTCAACGACGAGACCATCGACTGGGATGAGCTCATCGAAGGCATCGACAAGGATCCCGCGTTCAGCTTCCTTATGAGCGAGCACACCTTCCGCCACTTTGAGGAGCCCCACCGCCCCGATATGTTCAACCGCGACGGCGTCGTCCGTTGGGAGCGCGAGGGCAGCAAGACCCTGCTCGACAAGGCCGAAGAGAAGTATTACGCCCTCATGGCCGAGGAAGCCGACTACGCGCTGCCCGCCGACAAGGCTGCGGCCGTGGACGAGGTCCTCAAGAAGGCGCACGCCGCTCTCGTCAAAGACTGATTTCAGCAGCTTCCTGCCGGAGGGCGTATGGATCGCCTCCCGTCCGTTCTCCGGCAGGATAAAATAATGTTCATTGCGATGGAACCAGCCCTGCCGGAGGCCTAATACCGGCAGGGTGGAGTTTCTGTACCCTTTTTCCCGCGATCGCCGCAAAAAAACGAGTAACAAGGAAAAGGAGAGAAACATGAAGATCACCAAGACCGAAGGGATCTGGCTCATCATCACCACGATCCTCTACATCGCCTACAACATCCCCGGCGTCCCCCCCTACAACCAGCCGACAGCGACGCTCATCCACGCCGCGCTCACGGTGCTGCCCATCTGGGTCATCACCTACATCTTCCTCCCGAAGGTCTATCGCATCTACAAGCTGAGAAACGAAAAGAAGGAGGATAAGTAAGTTATGCTGAGTCCGACTACTATCTGGATCGCCTTTGCGCTCTATATGTGCTTCCTCCTGGGCGTGGCTGTTTACGTCACCGTTCAGGACAAGAAAAAAGCCGCGGGCGGGAGCCTGCTGACCGCGTCGGTCAAATGGCCGGTGCTCGTTATGACCTACATCGCCTCGCTTATGAGCACGTGGGTATTCTTCGCCGGACCCGGCGCGTACTACCGCGGCGGTCTCGGCTACTGGATCAGCGAGATGAGCTACATCGCCCTCTTCCCGATCATCGCCCACTTCACGATGAACAAGGTGTGGATCATCAACCGCGAGATGGGCGGTACGTTCTCCACTCCCGCGGACTTCTATGACGCCCGCTTCAAATCCCGCGCGCTGCGCATCATCCTCGCACTCATCTTCCTGTGCGCTTCGTTCCCGTACATCGCCTCGGTGCTCGTGGCCATCGCCAACGCCGCGCAGTACGCTACCGACGGCGCGATCAACTACCGTCTCGCGGTCATCGTCGTTGGCCTTATCATGACGGTGTTCGTGTGTGTCGGCGGCGTCAAGTCTGCCGCCACGGCCGACACGGTGCAGGGCCTCCTCTTCATTCTCCTGCTCTGGGTCATCGTTATCGCGGCGCTCATCGTCGGCTTCGGCGGCTCGCTGAGCAAGGCGGTCACGAAGCTCTGGGACGACGTCCCCTCGTTCTTCTCCTACCCCGGACCGGACGGCTGGGTGCCGTATGCCTCCCGCTTCGGCTATCCGTTCTCCTGCGCCATCGGCTGGACGATCATGCTGCCGCACGTGTTCGTGCGCTCCGGCTACTTCGGCGACGATCTCAAGGCGCAGCGCCGCCTTTCCTACATGACGCCGGTCCTGCAGGGCATCGTCTGGACGGGCACCATGCTCATCGGCCTCATCGGTCTCGCCCTCGTGCAGGGGCTGCCGACCTCCGAGACCGAGCTTATCATCCCCTACATCGTAAAGAACTTCGTTGTGAGCTTCAACCCGGTGCTCGCGAAGATCCTCATGGTCGCGTTCTTCATCGGCGCTTCCGCCGTCGGCCTTTCGACCTCCAACGCGTTCCTCTCGGTCGCCTCGGCCATCGTGGCGGACGACCTGCTGCGCAACACGTTCCACATGGATCTCAGCGGCAAGAAGGGCGTGAACGCCAACCGCATCATCATCGCGGTGCTCGGCATCGGCTCGATGCTGCTCGCGCTCGATCCCCCGGAGCTCATCTTCACGCTCATCATGTTCTCCATCGCGATCGTCATGCCGCTCTTCCCGGTGCTGGTGCTCGGCATCTACTGGAAGAAGGCGACGAAGCAGGCGGCCATCGTTTCCTCCATCGTCGGCACGGTGCTCGTGCTCGCGACCTACTTTGTGTGGAACATCGGCGGCACCTGGTACGGCGCGATCGGCATGCTCGGCGCCGCGATCTGCATGGTCGTTGTGAGCCTCTTCACCAAACAGGACAGCAAGGACTCCGAAGCGTTCTTCGCTGCTCTCAAAAACGGCATGAACCGCAGCTACAAGATCGAAGACAAGGCTGTTGCGGCGCAGGCCGGTATGAGTACCGAAGACTGAACCACCAGCGCATTTACGCCGGCGCGGCAGCGAAAAGAGCCGCGCCGGCTCTCTTTATGCCCCTATGAGGAATGGACGAAGGGCGTCAGCAAGTGCGCCGAAGCCATCATCAAGGCGACCGGGGAGATCCGGATCCTCAACCCGCGCGAGACATCGCGCATAAGCGGGCACATCGCGCCGGCCCGCGCGGTGCGTGCGCCCGGCGCGTGGTTTCCGCAGACAGAAGCGGCGGAGTGTCCGGTAAGCGCTTGACGCGCGGGGCACAATATGGTATTCTGTCATAACTATATAAAAATGGAGTGTGATGACCCCACATGGACGGCGACAGTTGGCTGTCTTGGATACCTATCGTTTTTCTTCTCTGCATGGCGGCGTATTTCGCCGTGGCAGAGACGGCCGCCACGTCCGTCAGCCGCATCCGGCTCAAGACGCGGCTCGATCAGGGCGACCAGAAGGCGAAGAGAGCCCTTTACGTACAGGACAATTTTGACCGCGCAATTTCCGCGATCCTCATCGGCACGAATATCGTCCACATCTCCACCGCTACGCTCACAACGGTGCTCGTTACGCGCACCTGGGGCGCGAGTTGGGTGGCGCTTGGCACGATCGTGTGCACGATCGCGGTGTTTTTTGCCGGAGAGATGCTCCCCAAGAGCATCGCCAAGCGCTACAGTGAACGGTGCGCCCTTGCGACGGCGCCGTCCCTGTGCTTTTTTATGCGCATTTTCGCGCCGCTGGCGAAGGCGCTTTCGCACATCGGCGAATTCTTCTCGAATCTCGCCAAGGGCGAGCCGGAGATCACCGTGACCGAGGATGAGCTCTACGACATCATCGAAACGATGACCGACGAGGGCGAGCTGCCCGAGGACCGGGCGGAGCTCGTCCACTCGGCGCTGGAGTTTGCGGACGTAACGGTCGAGCGCGTGTTCACGCCGCGCGTAGACGTTGCGGCGCTCGATGTGAACACGCCGCCGGAGAAGATCCTCTCGTTCATCCGTGAGCAGCGCCACAGCCGCCTGCCGGTGTACGAGGGCAGCATCGACAACATCATCGGCGTGCTGCAGATCCGCAAATACGTCCGCGTATACCTGCGTGAGAGGAAATACCCGGAGCTTCGCAGCCTGCTCGACGCGCCGTGCTTCGTGCACCAGAGCACGTCCATTGACGAGCTGCTCGAAGAGCTCAACCGGCAGAAGGTCTCTCTCGCCGTCGTCACGGACAACTACGGCGGCACGATGGGCATCGTGACCGTCGAGGACATCATCGAAGAGCTGGTCGGCGAGATCTGGGATGAGGACGACGTCGCGCAGGTCGAATTCCGCGCGCTCGGCGGCGATACCTACGAGGTCAGCGCCGACATGGACATGGAGGACCTTTTCGACGAGCTCGGCTACGACGATCCCGAGGATACCGACTGGGAGCACAAGCCCGTCGGCGAGTGGGTGTATGAGCAGTTCGACATGATCCCCGCGCAGGGCGAGAGCTTCACCTGGCACCGGCTGAAGGTGACTGTGGAGGCCATTGACCACCGGCGCATCCGCAAGCTCCTCATCCGGCTTCTGCCCGAAGAGACGCAGGAAGGGGGCGAGGAGGCATGACAACGTGGATCTATGTGCTTTTGATGCTCGTGCTGCTTTGCGGTTCGGCGTTTTTCTCGGCATCGGAAATGGCGCTCTCGTCGGCCAACCGGATGCGTCTTGCGTCCGCCGCCGAGGAGGGGAACCGCGCCGCCGGGATCGCCTGCAAGGTGATCGACAAATACGAAAACGCGCTCTCCGCCATTCTCATCGGCAACAACCTCTGCAACATCGGCTCGGACTCGATCGTGACGGTGCTCGGCATTGCGCTGCTGGGAGAAAAATATAACGGCTGGGTGTCGGTCCTCATTACGCTCTGCATGACGGCGATCATCATCGTGTTCTGCGAATCCGCGCCGAAGATCGCCGCAAAGAAAAACGCGAACCGCTTTTCGATGACGGTCGCGCCGTTCGTCCGCTTTCTTATGATCGTGCTCTCGCCAGTCATCTTCCTCGTTTCGCTGCTCATCCGTCTTATTACGCTTCCGCTCAAGGACGAGCACAGCGGCGAAAATACCGAGGAGGAAGCCGCCGCCGAGCTGCAGTCCATCATTGAGACCGTTGAGGACGAGGGCGTCATCGACGAGGACCGCAGCGAGCTCCTGCGCAGCGCGCTCGACTTTTCTGAGATCGCCGTCATGGACGTGATGACCGCGCGCGTGGACGTCGAGGCGCTCGATATTGACGACGACTGGCGCGAGCTTTTGCTCTCGGGCGAGGATCTGCCGTATTCGCGCATCCCCGTGTATGAGGACAGCATCGACAATGTCATCGGCGTACTGTATCTCAACCGCTTTTACAAGGCGCTGCTCGACGATCCCGACGCGGACATCCGCAGCAACCTTATGAAGCCGCTGTATATCTATAAGACCGTGAAGCTGCCGGATGTGCTCGCGCAGCTGCGCAAAAACCAGCAGCATCTTGCCGTCGTCACGGACGAATACGGCGGAACGCTCGGTATCGTGACGCTCGAGGACGTGCTCGAAGAGCTTGTCGGCGACATCTGGGACGAGACCGACGAGGTCGAAGACGAAATCGTTGAACGGCCGGACGGCATGTATGAGATCGACGGCGATCTCCCCATCGGCGATCTTGCGGAGCTTCTGGACGTGACCGAGGAATCGCTCGACACCGCGAGCGCCACCGCCGGCGGCTGGACGATTGAGAAGTTCGGCGCGTTCCCCAAGGTGGGCGATACCGTGGAGGCGGACGGTCTTCGCGTAAAGGTGCTCGCCATGGGCGAGGACGGGCTTCGCGTGGAAAAGATCCTCGTGGAAAAGCTGCCCGAGGACGAAACGGACGATTGACCGGGAGGGTTTACCCATTCAGGACTTGACGCAGAAAAGAGAACGGGCGGTGCTCGCGGGGCTTTCCGCATCGAGCATGGACGCCGAGGAGCGCTCCACCGAAATTTCGATGGAGGAGCTTGCCGCGCTCGTGGATACCGCGGGCGCGGACACGGTCGCCATGGTCTTGCAGACCCGCCAGTCGCCCGACCCGCGCAGCTTTCTCGGCGCGGGCAAATTGCAGGAAATAAAGGAGATCGTAACGAACAACGAGTGCGATCTCGTTGTGATCGACAACGAGCTCTCGCCCTCGCAGGCGCGGGCGATCGAGGAAGAGCTCGGCGTGCGCGTCGTGGACCGGAGCGGACTCATTCTCGACATTTTCGCCCAGCGCGCCCGCACAAAGGAGGGCCGGCTGCAGGTGCAGCTCGCGCAGTATGAATATCTGCTGCCGCGGCTGACCGGCATGTGGACCCATCTCAAGCGCCAGGCCGGTACGAGCGCGCCCATCGGCACGCGCGGCCCTGGCGAAACGCAGCTCGAGACCGACCGGCGGCATATCCGCCGGATCATCCAGAATCTGCAGGCCGATCTCGAACAGGTGCGCCGTGTCCGCTCGACGCAGCGCCGCCGCCGCGAGAAAAACGCCATGCCGATGGTCGCGCTGGTGGGTTACACGAACGCCGGAAAATCCACGGTGCTCAACCGTCTGACGCGCTCGGACATCCCGGCGAACGACCGCCTTTTCGATACGCTGGACACGACGACGCGCCGTCTCTGGCTGCCGGAGCTTCAGCGGGAGATCCTGCTCTCCGACACCGTCGGCTTCATCCGCAAGCTGCCGACGAATCTCATCGAGGCTTTCAAGGCCACGCTCGAAGAATTGCGGTACGCCGATCTCCTGCTGCACGTCATCGATGTTTCCGCGCCCGACTGGGAGGAGCAGGCGAAGGTCACCGACGCGCTCATCCGTGAGCTGGGAGCAGCCGCCACGCCGGTGCTGCGCATTTATAATAAGTGCGACGCGATCCCGGCGCTTACGGAGCTTCCCCACACGCGCGACGGCGTGTGCATTTCCGCGCGCACCGGCGAGGGCGTGGACACGCTGCTCGCACGCATCACGGAGGAGCTGAAGCAATGACGCCGTACCGTACCGCCGCCGGATACGGCGAGGCGGAATATGAGGACAAACGAAGCCGGTTTATCGGCCATATAAAGCCCGTGACATCGGAGAACGAGGCAAAGGCGTTCATCGACGAAATGCGCCGGACGTATGCCGACGCGACGCACAACGTTTTCGCCTACGTCCTGCGCGAGGGGAACATTCTCCGCTGGTCGGACGACGGCGAGCCGGGCGGCACATCCGGCCAGCCGACGCTCGCCGTGCTGCAGGGCGCGGGGCTGACGGACGTCTGCTGCGTCACGACGCGCTATTTCGGCGGAACGCTGCTCGGCTCGGGCGGGCTGGTGCGCGCGTACTCCGCCGCGGCCCGCGCCGCGCTGCGCGAGGCAGGCACCGCCGTCATGCGCCCGTGGCGGCGCGGGAGCTTCGCGTGCTCCTACGCCCGGTACGAGCGGCTGCGCCGCCTTTTGGAAGAGCGCGGCGCGCGCGTTGAGGAAACACTCTTCGGCGCGGAGGTCGAGATCGTTTTTTCCGCGCCCGAGACGCAGAGCGAGAGCTTCGTGACGCTCCTGCGCGACGCGACCGCCGGAGAAGCCGAGGTGCGTCTCGGCGAGAGCGTTTTCCGCCCGGAGCGGGAGGAAGAATAATTTAAAAAATTTTTCTCCGAAAAGCAGGGAAAATCGCGGGCAATGTCGTATATAAGTAATGCAGAGGTCTTCTGCATTACTTTTTTGCTTTCAAGGAGGCGGAGCGCATGACTTGTCCGCGGCAGGAACGCGAGGAGCTGGAAAAAATTCTGGTGGGTGACTTCGGTGTGCGCGCCGCCGATTCCTACGGCCGCCGCCGCGCGGAGGAAGAGGACCCCGTGCGCACATGCTTTCAGCGCGATGCCGACCGCATCACGCACTCGAAGGCGTTCCGGCGTCTCAAGCACAAAACGCAGGTCTTTCTCCAGCCGGAGGGCGACCATTACCGCACCCGGCTCACGCACACGCTGGAGGTAACGCGCCTTGCGCGCACCGTCGGGCGGGCGCTGCGGCTCAACGAGGATCTGTGCGAGGCCATCGCTCTCGGCCACGATCTCGGCCACACGCCGTTCGGCCACGCCGGGGAGCGGGCGCTCAACGAAATTTACGGCCCCGGCTTCCGGCATTACGAGCAGTCGCTGCGCGTGGTGGACTGCATCGAAAAGGACGGCCGGGGGCTCAATCTCTGCCAGGAAACGCGCATCGGCATTCTTGCCCACACAAAGGGCCATCCCGAGGAGAGCCGCGAGGCCGTCGTCGTGCGGCTGTGCGACCATGTGGCGTATCTGAATCACGATCTGGACGACGCGATGCGCGCCGGCATCGTCGCGGAGTCCGAGCTGCCGGAGATCATCGTAAAGCGGCTCGGCACGCGCAACAGCCGCCGCATCAACTCGCTCGTCGATAACATCATCCGGACGAGCGGCGCGGGAAATGTCGGCATTTCGGACGATATGCAGGAAGTCTGGGACGTGTTCCACGAATTTCTTTATGACCGCGTGTACCACAACCCCGTCGCCAAGGGCGAGGAGGCCAAGGTCGAGAACATCCTGCGCGGCATCTGGGAGCATTACTGCCGGTATCCCGAGAAGCTGCCGGACGATTTCCGCGGCATTATGGAGCGCGACGGGCTCGAGCGCGCCGTGACGGACTATGTCTCCGGCATGACGGACGACTACGCGATCTATCAGTACGGCGAGATATTCATCCCCATGGCGTGGAGCGTGAAATAAGCGCTGCACAGCAAACGAAAGAAGCCCGGCCGGACGCCGGGCTTCCAACCAAAATTTATTGCAATAGGAGGCGGACGTATCATGGCATTTCCCGAACGGTTTCTCGACGAGCTGACCGAGCGCAACGACATTGTGGACGTGGTGAGTCAGTACGTCCGGCTGACAAAAAAGAGCGGGGCGAACCTTTTCGGCCTGTGCCCGTTCCACAGCGAGAAAACGCCCTCGTTCTCCGTTGCGCCCGATAAGCAGATCTACCACTGCTTCGGCTGCGGCAAGGGCGGCGGCGTCATCAACTTCATCATGGAGATCGAAAATCTCTCGTTCCCGGACGCCGTGGCGTTTCTGGCGCGGCGCGCGAACATGCCTCTGCCGGAGGAAGCGCAGAGCGAGGATACGTCCCGCCGGGCGCGGCTATTGGAGCTCAACCGGGACGCGGCGCGGTTTTTCCATGATATGCTCAAATCGCCGCAGGGCGCCCCGGCACAGGACTATGTCCGCCGCCGCGCCATTTCCCCCGCGATGGTCACGCGCTTCGGTCTCGGCTTCGCGCCCGATTCGTGGGAATCGCTCGCGAATGCGATGCGCAGGAAGGGGTACAGCGATCAGGAGATGTTCGAGGCCGGCCTCGTGAAGCACGGCAAGTCCGGCGGCGTGTACGATGCCTTCCGCAACCGCCTCATGTTCCCGGTCATCGATGTGCGCGGCAGCGTGATCGGCTTTTCCGGCCGCATTCTCGGCGACGGCGAGCCGAAGTACTTAAACAGCCCCGAAACGCCCGTTTTCAGCAAAAGCCATAATCTTTTCGGTTTGAATCTGGCTAAAAAGTCAAAAAACGGGTATATCATTCTCGTAGAAGGCAACATTGACGTCGTCTCCCTGCATCAGGCGGGGTTTGACGGCGCGGTCGCTTCGCTCGGCACGTCGCTCACGCCCGAGCAGGCGCGGCTTATTTCGCGCTACACGAACGAGGTCGTTCTCTGCTACGACAGCGACGAGGCGGGAAAAAAGGCAGCCTCACGCGGCATCGGCATTCTCGAGAAGCTCGATCTCAAGGTGCGCGTATTGCAGGTGCCGGGCGCGAAGGACCCGGACGAGTTCATCAAGAAAAACGGCGCGGACGCCTTCCGCAATCTCATTGACGCGAGCGCCGGACAGATCGAATACCGGCTGCGCGACGTGGAAGCGAAAAACCCGCCCACGACCGACGAGGGGCGCGTGGACTATCTCAAGAGCGCGGCCTCGCTTCTGGCGTCGCTGCCGGGCGCGGTCGAGCGCGAGGTATACGCCGCGCGCGTGGCGGAAAAGGCGGGCGTATCGCGCGAGGCGGTGCTGCAGGAGGCCGAACGGCTGCGCCGCCGCCGCATTGCCGACGCGAAAAAGCGGGAAGCGCGCGACGCCTCCCGTCCCACGCAGACGGCGCAGCCCGCGCAGCGCTCCATCCGGTACGACGATCCGCGCTCGGCGCGCGCGGAGGAAGGCCTGATCCGGATACTGTATCTCGATCCGGGCGCGGCGAAGGGCAAGACCCTGCCGCCGCCGGAGAGCTTTTCCTCTCCCGTGCTCGCGCGGCTCTACCGCGAGCTTCTGCGCCGTGTGCAGACCGGCGAGACGATCTCCATGGCGGTGCTGGCCGGACAGTTCACCGGCGACGAGATGAGCCACTTCACCTCGGTGCTCGGCGCGCCGGAGGACCTTTCCCACGCGGACAAGGCCATATCCGATTACATAGCCATTATTACCGGACGCACGGAGGACGCCGAGGACGATCTCCGCGCTCTGGCGGAAAAATACAGAAAGACAAAAAGTTTTGGAGGATAAACGATGAGCGAGCAGAAAGAAAAGAACATGCCGGAAGAAAAGCTGCCGGAGGCGAAGCTGCCCGAATCCGCGCCCGTCAGCGAGGGAGAGGCTCTTACGGCGCTGGCCGACGCCATTCTCGCGATCGACGAGCCGGAAGAGATCGCGGACGTTCCCGAGGATGACGAGCTTGAGCCAACCCACGGCGCGCGCGGCAAGAAGGAAAAGCCGGAGGACACGCAGAAATCCCGCGAGGAGCGCCTGTCCAACCTGATCGAAAAGGGCAAGAAGGCCGGAAAGCTGACGCTCAAGGAGATCGCGGACGTCATCGACGGGCTGAATCTCTCGCAGGAGCAGATGGACCGGTTTTACGATACGCTTGAAGAGCTGAACATCGAGACCGTCGGCGAGGATCTGCCGCCCATCGACGATGACGAGCTCCTTCCCGCGCTCGACGAGCTCGAGGAGATCGATGAGGTCACCGAAGAAGAGATCGCCGAAGCCGACAGCATGGTGGATTCCTACTCGACCGACGACCCCGTGCGCATGTATCTCAAGGAGATCGGCAAGGTCAGTCTGCTCACGCAGGAGGAAGAGATCGAGCTCGCCGTGCGCATGTCGCAGGGCGACGAGGAGGCCAAGCGCCGCATGGCGGAGGCAAACCTCCGTCTCGTCGTGAGCATCGCCAAGCGCTATGTCGGCCGCGGCATGCTGTTCCTCGATCTCATTCAGGAGGGCAATCTCGGCCTCATCAAGGCCGTCGAAAAGTTTGACTATACCAAGGGCTACAAATTCTCGACCTACGCGACGTGGTGGATCCGTCAGGCCATCACCCGCGCCATTGCCGACCAGGCGCGCACGATCCGCATTCCGGTGCATATGGTCGAGACGATCAACAAGGTCATCCGCGTTTCCCGCCAGCTGCTGCAGGAGCTGGGCCACGACCCGAGCGCCGAGGAGATCGCCGCGGAGATGAACATCCCCGTGGAGAAGGTGCGCGACATTCTCAAGATCGCGCAGGAGCCGGTCAGTCTCGAAACGCCGATCGGCGAGGAGGAGGACTCCCATCTCGGCGACTTTATCCCCGACGAGGACGCCTCCGAGCCGAGCGAGGCCGCGAGCTTCTCGCTTTTGAAGGAGCAGCTCATGTCCGTGCTCGCCACGCTCACACCGCGCGAGGAGAAGGTGCTCCGTCTGCGCTTCGGCATCGAGGACGGCCGTACCCGCACGCTCGAGGAGGTCGGCAAGGAGTTCAACGTCACGCGTGAGCGTATCCGCCAGATCGAGGCCAAGGCGCTGCGCAAGCTCCGCCACCCCAGCCGCAGCAAGAAGCTCCGCGACTTTTTGAACTGAGACTTCTTTTAAGGAGGAAAAACCATGTTCCGACCCGTGCGAAAAAAGAAAAATGAGATCAGCGAAGAAGCGGCAAAGCAGCTCCTGCACACGGAGCGCCGGGGCGTTTTCGCCGTGAACGGCGACGACGGCTACCCCTACGCCGTCCCGGTCAACTTCTTCTATGACGAGAAAGCCAACCGGATCTATTTCCACGGCTCCCGCGCCGGACACAAGATCGACTCCGTCCGCAAGAGCGACAAGGTCTGCTTCACCGTGTACGGCAACGAGACGATCCGGGACGAAGCCTGGGCGCCGTATATGCAGAGCGCCGTCGTGTTCGGACGCTGCCGCCTGCCGGAGTACGGCGAGGAGAGCATGGCGCTTCTCAAGAGCTTCGCCATGAAGTATTACCCCGAGGAGAGCATGGTGGACGCCGAGATCGCCGACGCCGGAAGGGCCGCGCAGATGTACGTGATCGACATTGAGCACATCAGCGGCAAGGAAGTGCAGGAGAAGTAAAACCCGATACATAAAATAGAGGAGAGTTCCGTTCCGCGGCGTTGCCGCGGAGCGGAGCTCTCTTTTCTAACACGTTCTTTATGCCGCCGGCGGGCGGGATATGATAAAATATTCTGTCAAATCGCGTCGAACGGAAGGAGAGCGCCGATGCAGACCGATCGCGGAAAGAAATGGAACGAAATACGCATGCGCCTTTTCAAAATGGTGTCGGTGGGCGTGGTGGACGATCCGATCAACCAGGGGTACGACATCGTCAGCACGCTGATGCTGATCGTGAACCTTATCGGGGCGTTTGCGAACACGTTCGACGGCGTGCGCGCGCAGTACGCATCGCTCCTCGATCTCACCGAAGAGATCACGGTCGCCTTCTTCGCGCTCGACTATGCGCTGCGGCTCGTGACGGCAAAGTGCCTGTACCCGCAGCTCACCGAGGGGCGCGCTCTCGCCAAATACATGCTGTCCGCCGGGGGCATCGTCGATCTTTTGTCGTTCCTGCCGTTTTATCTGCCGTTCTTTTTCCCGAGCGGCGCGGCGGCGTTCCGGCTGTTCCGCGTGGCGCGCATTTTCCGCCTGTTCCGCATCAATGCGTATTATGATTCGCTCAACGTCATCACCGAGGTCATCGTTGGCAAAAAGCAGCAGCTTTTATCGTCGGTGTTCATCATTCTCGTACTGATGCTCGGCTCGAGCCTGTGCATGTACTCGCTTGAGCACGACGCGCAGCCGGAGGTGTTCAAAAACGCCTTTTCCGGCGTATGGTGGTCGGTGTCGACGCTGCTCACCATCGGCTACGGCGACATTTATCCCATCACGCCCGCCGGAAAAGCGATGGGCATTTTCATCACGTTCCTCGGCGTTGGCATGGTGGCGATCCCGACCGGTATCATATCCGCCGGCTTCGTGGAGCAGTACACGCGCCTCAAGCGTCTCGGCGACTATGCCGAGGAAGAGGAGCTGCATTTCATCAAGACCGAGCTGCACCGCGACGATCTCTGGGTCGGGAAGACGGTGCGCGAGCTGCATCTGCCGCAGGGCGTGATCCTCGCGGTCATCCAGCGCGGCGGCGATACGATCATCCCCCGCGGCGACGTGGCGCTCAAGGCCGGAGACCGGCTCGTCATCGGCGCCGAGCACCTGAAGGGCGACCGGCCGGTCAATCTGCGCGAGATCACGCTGCGCAAAAACCACGACTGGAACGGCGTTGCCATCAAGGATATCGACATTTCCCGCCAGTCGTTCATCGTTATGGTGCGGCGCGGGAAGAAGCTGATCGTACCCTACGGCAAGCTCGTCCTCGCCGAGGGCGACACCGTGATCCTATACAGCAAGGAAGCGCCGAGGCCGACGATCACATTCTGAAACAAGAAAACGGCGGGACTGACCGAACGTCAGCCCCGCCGTTTTTTACTTGTGCGCGAGAAGCTCTTTGCCGGGGATGCCCGGCTTTGTTAGATTCATGGGATCGAGGATCGTGTCGATCTCCTCTTCCGTGAGAAGCTTTTCCTGCAGTATGAGCTTCCGGACGCTCTGCCCGGTGACGATGGCGCGCTTGGCGATGTCCGCGGCGTGCTGATAGCCGATGTGCGGCGTGAGCGCCGTGATGACGCCGACGCTGCTCTCGACAAGCTCCCGGCAGCGCTCCTCATTCGCGGTGATGCCGGTGATGCAGTTGTCCACGAACGTGTGCACGGCGTAGGTCAGCGTGCCGATCGACTGGAACAGGCAGTAGAAGATGATCGGCTCAAAGGCGTTGAGCTCGAGCTGCCCGCCCTCGGCGGCCATGGTGACGGTCATGTCGTTGCCGATGATGAGGAACGCCACCTGGTTGATGACCTCCGGAATGACCGGGTTCACCTTGCCCGGCATGATGGACGAGCCGTTCTGCCGCGCCGGGAGATTGATCTCGCCGAAGCCGGTGCGCGGCCCGGACGACATGAGCCGAAGGTCATTGGCAATTTTCGAGAGCGTCACCGCGCACGTTTTGACAGCGCCCGACACCGCCACAAACGGGTCCGGGTTCTGCGTGGAGTCGATGAGATCGCCCGCCTGCGTGAGCTCCATGCCGGATACCTCGCTCAGCACGGGGACGATGCGCCGCAGGTACGTTTCGTCCGCGTTGATGCCGGTGCCGATGGCCGTGCCGCCCATATTGAGCGAGCGCATCTCGTCCATGGCCTTGCCCATGCGCACGGTATCGCGCCGCACGGCGTCGGCATAGGCGCGAAACTCCTGCCCCAGCCGGATCGGCACGGCGTCCTGCATCTGCGTGCGGCCCATTTTGATGACGTGGTTAAATTCGCGGGATTTGTCCTCAAACGCGGCACGCAGCCGGTCCAGCTCGGTCTCCAGCTTTTTCAGAAGGCGCAGCGTCGTCATCTTTCCGGCAGTGGGAATGACATCGTTGGTGGACTGGCCGCAGTTGACGTGGTCGTTCGGGTTGACGAGCGAGTAGTCGCCCTTGACGCCGCCGAGCAGCTCGATGGCGCGGTTGGCAATGACCTCGTTGGCGTTCATGTTGATGGATGTGCCGGCGCCGCCCTGCACGGGATCGACAATGAACTGCTCACGCAGCTTTCCCGCGAGGATCTCGTCGCAGGCGCGCACGATGGCGTTTGCGATACGCTCGTTCAGCAGTCCGGCCTCAAGGTTCGTGAGTGCCGCCGCCTTTTTGATGTAGGCAAGACTGCGGATGAGCTCCGGGTTCATCCGCAGCCCCGTGATGGGGAAGTTTTCCGCGGCACGCAGCGACTGCACGCCGTAATATACGTTCGCCGGCACATCCTTCGTGCCGATGGAGTCTTTTTCTACGCGGTAATCGGAAGTATGATTTTCCATTTCTCTTTCTCCTGCGTCTCCTGTGATGAAGTTCAATTTGATTATAGAGCGGGATATAATATAGTCAAATATCAAGTCAATACTTGTACCCATAACTTCGAAGTTATATAATGGCGGAAAGAGGGGGCGACAGCATGAAGCAGAGAGTCTTTGACGGCATGGAATACGTGTATGCCGTGTACCGGGAAGGGAGCTTTCAGAAAGCGGCGGAGAAGCTGTTCGTTTCGCAGCCGTCTGTGAGCGCGTCAGTACGCCGGGTGGAAGAGCGCGTTGGGAGCCGCCTGTTCGACCGCAGCCGGAAGCCGCTCGCGCTCACCGAGTGCGGCGAGGCGTACATCGCCTGCACGGAGAAGATCTTCGCCATGGAGCGGGACTTTACGGAGTATGTGAACGACTGGGAGGGGCTTCGCCGCGGAAGGCTCGCGGTCGGGGGGAGCAGCCTTTTTTCCTCGCTGCTGCTGCCGCCGATGATGGCGTCGTTCCGGGAGCGCTACCCCGGCATCACGCTCACGCTGGCGGAGGAGACGACGCCCCGGCTCGAGGAGATGCTGCGGCAGGGAACGGTCGATCTCGTGGTGGACTATACGATCCCGAACATGGAGCTTTACGATTCCGCGACCGTCCGGGAGGACGCGCTCATTCTCGCCGTGCCGCGCGCGGCGGCGGTCAACGCGCGTCTCGCGCCGTACCGCATTGCACCGGAGCAGATCGGCGCTGCGGCGCGAAACGCTGCGCCAGGCGTGCCGATGGAGCTTTTGAAGGACGAGAGCTTTGTGCTTTTGAAGCCCGAAAACGACACCCGCGCCCGGGCGGACGCGCTCTGCCGTCTCGGCGGCTTTGAGCCGAAAACGGCGATGGAGTTCGACCAGCAGATGACGGCGTACCTTGCCGGATGCTCCGGCGCGGGGATCACGTTCGTGAGCAGCGTACTCGTATCGCGCCTCTCGCCGAACCCCGGCATCTGCTATTACCGCCTGCCGGAGCCGGAGAGCCGCCGGGATATCCGGCTCTTCTGGAAGCGCGGCCGGTATAAGACCCGCGCCATGGAAGCGTTTCTCGCCATGCCGCCGGAGAACGGCGGGGAGGGATAATAAGAAAGCCACCGGACGAACCGGTGGCTTTAACTTTATTTTGCGGCTTTGGCTTTTTCGTACAGATCCATCAAAACCTTGCCGATCTTCATGGAATACTCCACGACCAGATGCTTCTGGTCGTTGGGGAGATAGCGGCCGAATTCCTGGATCTCATAGGTCAGATCGCCGTCATAGCCGATATCCGCCAGCCCGGCCATAGCCTCGGCCCAGTCAATGTTGCCGTGGAAGGGCATCAGGTGCTCGTCGGCCACGCCGTGGTTATCCTGCACATGGATGGCGTGGAGCCGGGAACCGATGATGTTCAGATTCTGCCGGTGGAAGTCATGTCCTCCCAGATTGGCGTGGCCGAAGTCATAGCACACGCCCACGTGCTCCGGGTCGCCGAAGGCGTCAACAAGATCGACCAGCTCGTAAATGCTGGCGCAGTAGATGCGCTGCATGGGCTGGCGGGGACGGTATTCAAAGTCGTTTTCCAGACAGATGCCGATGCCGTTTTCCCGGGCGGTGGCTACGTGCCGGCTGTAGTATTCCAGATTCTTTTCTTTGGAAACCGAAACGTCCGGCCCGGCGGAATACACGGTGCCGGGGTGCGTTACCGTCCACTCCACGCCCAGCTCGGCCGAAGCGATGATGGAGCGGCGGATCAGCTCCTCCATGGTTTTGACTTTTTCTTCGTCATTTTCGGCGAAGATGTCGTAATAGGGCAGATGGGACTGGCGGAACACGACGCCCCAGCGGCGTCCCATTTCCGCGATGTCCTTCACATAGTCCTGCCAGTCGTCGTTTCGCATGCGGGAGTGCGGGTTCATGGATTCACAGAAGTTGATGTCCAAAACCTTATAGCCGCCCTGGGCGCACTGGGCAATGCAGAAATCAAAGCCGTTACGCTCCCGTCCGGGGGTAAAGGCACAGATGTTGGTAGAGGTAGAGATCTCCATATTGGCGCTCCTTTGCTTTTTTATTCAGGGGCAGCGCCGCCGGACGCCGGTGACGGTGCTGCGCGGCGCTGCCCTAAAATCAAATGGAGAAGAGGGCCGCTTTCGCGGCCCTTTCTTAGAAAATCGGGATCAGGCGACCGCGTTGTTCCGGGCGTACTCGGTCAGCAGATTCTGCATCTCGTCGGACATGATCTCTACCGTTTCCTCGACGGTCTGATCGTTTTCGAGCATGTCGGACACGCCCTGCATGATCGCATAGTAGAAATCCTTGGACGGGCCGACGGTAACGCTGCGCATATCCGCCGGGGTGGAGATGAGCTGATTGTACGCCACCAGATACTGCGGATACTCCGCCGTCACGGTCTTATAAATATCCTCGTCCATAGCCGCCGTGTTGGAGGGAATGTAGCCGGTGTTCGCGGCAAAGTCGGCCTGCACCGCCGCGGAAGCGAGATACTGCATGAAGACCCAGGAGGCTTCCTTGCGAAGATCGTCGCCGGAATCGAACATGGACAGGCAGGAGCCGGCCACGGTGGCGCCGTCGGAAGCGTCGGCGGAAACGCGCAGATACTTGCCGACGCCGACTTCAAAGGCGCCGTTGACCTTTTCGAGGACCGGGGCCACGTTGGAAGAAGAATTGGTCATCATTACGAGATCGCCGGCGATGAACATATCGGCCGAGCCGCTCTCGTTGATGAGCGCGCCGGCGTCATACATGGCCTTCCACTGCGTCAGGAAGGTGGCCAGCGCGCCGTTGTCGATGCAGGCAAGCTCTGTGGCGGTGCCTTCCGAGCCGTTCTTTTCATTGACGACGTAGCTGCCGAGCTGACCCAGCCAGTTGGCGAGCGTCGGGGTGTTCGGCACGGTCTGCAGCACCTTCTGGGTGAGACCCTTGGCCTGCATGTCCTGATAAAGCCGGATAACATCGTCAAACGTCTCGGGGACCTTGTCCCAGCCGGCTTCCTTCAGCAGGTCCATGTTGTAGTAGGAAACGGTGGTAGAGGTCGCAAACGGCAGACCAAGCTGGCTGCCGGCAAACTGCCAGTTGGCCAGAGCGGCGGAGAGATAGGTGTCCAGACAGCCGGGCTCCGCGTAGGCGGCCACGGCCTGATCCACGGTGAAGGCTTTGCCGGAGTTGTAGTAGGTCATTTTGCCCGTGGCGTCCAGCTGCATCAGGTCGGGCAGCTCCTCAAAGTTGCCGCCGGAGATGATGGCCTTGAGCAGGGTGCTGGCGTCGGAGTACTGGCCCTGATACACGGCGTTCACGGTGATGCCGTATTCGTTGGTGCTGTTGAATTCCTCAATGTACTTGTCCATCAGCACGCCGGCCTCGTCCGAGGCGCAGTGCCAGAACGTGATGGTCACCGGCTGCGTGCCGAGCAGACTCTCGACCGGCGCGGCTTCCTCCTCGGCCGGGGCCGCGGTGGGCTCGGCCGGCGTGGTCTCTCCCGTGCTGCCGCAGGCGGCCAGAGAGAAAACAAGCGCCAGAGCCAGAAGCAATGACAGCATCTTTTTCATGTGTAAATCCTCCTAAAATGATTTTATTCCAGAAAAGCAGGGCACTGCTGCCCCTGCCGGGGAATACGGATCAGCCGACGAGACTCCCTTCGGTGCCGCCCTTTGCCATGTTCCGCCGCATGATGACGAAAAGGATGAAGGACGGGACCAGGGAGATCGTCACGCCGGCCAGCACGAGCTGATAGTTGGTGTCCTCCCAGGAATTCAGCTTGGTGATGCCTACCATGACGGTGCGCATATCGGGCGCGCTGGCGGTGATGATCAGCGGCCAGAGATAGGCGTTCCAGATCGTGATGAAACTCTGCACGAAAAGCGTCGTGATGATCGGCTTGCAGATGGGCATCAGGATCGTAAGAATATACCGCAGATCGCCGCAGCCGTCGATCATGGCAGCATAGCGCAGATCCTTCGGAACGGAAAGGAATTTCTGCCGGAGCATGAACATCTGGCTGGCGCTGACAAAGCCGGTGATGCACATGCCGAGATAGGTGTTGAGCAGCCCCAGCCGGGACACGGTCACATAGTTGGTGATGAGAAGCGTGTCGCCGGGCATCATCATCGTGCCGAGAATGAGGAAAAAGCAGAAGTTCTTCCCCCGGAACTCATAGTGCGTCAGCGCAAAGGCCGCGCAGATGGAAAACACCAGACGGACCACCGTTCCGAGCGTCGCCATGATGAGAGAGTTGAGCATATAGCGCAGCATAGGCGCCTGATGCATGGCGTCCTTGAAGTTCTGCGTATAGGCAAAGCTGCTCGGCAGCAGCCGCGGCGAGAGAAATTCCGCCGGAGTTTTGAAGGCGCCCAGAACACAGTAGATCACCGGGAAGATCAGCACCAGGCCCAGAGCGATGGCCACGACGGATACGACGATGTCGGTCGAGCGTTTTCTGGCTGTATATTTCACTGATAAAACACCTTCTTCCGCTCATAAACAAACGACACCAGCGTAAACCCGAAGGTCAGAACGAAAGCCACCATGCTCACGACCGCCGCCAGACCGTAGTTGGAGCTGCCGTAGCCGGAGGAGAACATCATGTACATCAGCGTTGTCGTCGCGCGGGACGGGCCTCCCTGCGTAATAATGATCATCGGGCCGGATGTCATCATCGCCAGAACCGTGTTGGTGCACATCACATAAAAAATGGTAGAGGAGATCATGGGGAGCTGGATCTTGAACACGCGGGTGAAAAATCCCGCCCCATCCAGCTCGGCCGCCTCCATAATGTGCTTGGGGATCCCCCGGAACGCCGATTGGAACAGAAGAAAATCGAAGCCGATGCCCATCCACACCGTAAGGATAATGCAGGTGTACAGCGCCGTATCCCGGCTTTCAAACCATCCCAGATTCGTCCCGAAGAACGCGTTGACCCAACCCAGCGTCGGGCTGAACATGGATTTGAAGATCATGCAGGCCGCCGACATGGATACGGCCATGGGCAGAGTGAACATGGTCTCGTATACCGGGCTGAGCTTACGCTTTTTCGTAGCCAGCAGCGCCAGAGAGATCGTCAGCACCAGCGTTACCGGCACGTTGATCAGCGTAATGACGATGGAGTTTCGCAGCGCTTTTTTAAAGTCGTTCCGCCCGAAGACATATTTGAAATTCTCCAGTCCAGCAAAGCGCAGGATCTCGCCCTTGTCGTTGACCGCGCAAAGGCTGTTGACCAGCGTTTTCAAAAACGGATAATAGACAAACAGCAGCGCAAAGATCAGAATCGGCGCCATAAAGGCCGCGACTTTCAGATTCTTACGGGCATTGGGACGGAGGCCGCCTTCGCGCAGCCTTCCATATGCGGCGTCTTTCGTTATTGTGCTCAATCCTGCATCCTCCCGTTTTTCCGAAACCCGGCGGCCGCCGGAACGTTCGTCCGCGCGCTGCGGCCTTTTGTCTGCTTATTGCGGCGCTTTATGTGTATTTTGTAACATAGTGTTGACAGCAGTTCAATTCTTTTTTGCGTAAAGTCCGCAAATCATGAAATTGCCCAATTTTTTCCGACCGCGTTCTGCCGTATTCGGGAAATGCACAACGCGGCATTTTCCTCGTTTCCCGGACAAATCGGATTGTATCGCACGCACGGTAAAGAGAGAAACACCTTTTTTGTAAGGTTTCGGTAAAATCTTCTTTACCGCCTTCGGTTTTTCACCGGCTTGCTTGACAGCCCAATACTGCTATGATATGATTCGGTGCGACAAATGACCAAAGCAAGTTACAAATGTAATTCCGGCATATAGAAAGCGAGGCTGCAACCATATGGCACAGACCGTAAGCAGAATGAACCATATTTTCGGCACCGACGGGAAAACCTTCATTCTCGCCATGGATCACGGCTCCAATTTCAACGTGCTGCCCGCCATGAAGGACACGAAAACGTTGATCCGCGAGCTGGCCGCGGCGGGCGCGGACGCCTTTTTGTCCACCATCGGCATGGCGGAAAACTTTGCCGGCAGCTTTCTGGGCAAGGGCATCATTCTTCGCATCGACGGCGGCGTTTCCTTTCTGGGTGATCACAAAGCGCCGATGCAGATCGTTGCCACGGCGGAGGACGCCCTCCGTCTGGGCGCCGACTCCGTTATCACGATGAGTTTTCCCGGCTCCGTACACGAGGCGGAGGTTTTGAGCAATCTGGCGCGGGTGTGTCTGGACTGCCACAAATGGGGTCTGCCCGTCACGGCCGAAGCGCTCCCCCGCGGCTTTGAAAAGACCGGGGATTCCCGCACGCCGGAAAACATAACGTTTGCCTGCCGTCAGGCCGCGGAGCTTGGCGCGGACATCGTGAAGACCGTCTATACCGGCGATCCGGAGAGCTTCCGGACGCTGACGGAAAGCGTTTATGCCCCGGTCGTTATTCTCGGCGGCGCAAAAAAGGTCCCCGAACGGGAGCTTCTGCAGGAGATCCGCGATGCGCTCGATGCCGGAGCCTCCGGCGTCGCCATGGGGCGGAACATCTGGGGGAACGAAGACCCGGTACGCTATGCCGCGGCGATCGCAAAGCTGATCCACGAGGATTGCAGCGTGGACGCGGCGCTGAAGGAAATGAACCGGCTTTACGGAAAAAGGGGATAGACGGAAATGGAAACATATAAAGTAAGCATTCATTCCGGCGTCCGCGAAATGGAAACGCGGATTCTGCAAAAGAGAGAGCCTGCCGGCGACGAGGTACTGCTGAAGGTAACGAGCTGCGCCATATGCACGCTCGAGCAGCGCATCTGGAAGGGTGTCATCGCCCGGTATCCGTATGCCGGAGGCCACGAGGCGGCCGGGATCGTAGAGGCCGTCGGCCCGGACGTGAAAGGCGTAAAGCCCGGCGACAAAGCGGCTGTCCGGCTGCTGAACTCCTGCGGCGAGTGCTACTACTGCCGCAGCGGTCACGAAAACCTGTGCGTGGCGTCCTTCGTGGCGCATACGCATTCCGGCGTTATGGGAGCGGGCGGCTTTGCCGAGTATATGACTGTCAGCGCCAAGGCGGTGTATAAGCTCGCCGACGATGTGGATCTGGACCACGCGGCGCTGGCCGAGCCGCTCGCCTGCTGCGTTCACAGCATCCGCAACGCCAGGATCCAGCTGGGCGACGATGTGGTAGTCATCGGCGCCGGCATCATGGGCGCGCTGCACATCCGGCTGGCAAAAATGAGCGGGGCGCGCGTCATTGTCAGCGAGCTCGATCCTGTCCGCATGGATGTTGCGCGCAAAATGGGCGCGGACATCGTCATCAACGCCAACGAAGCGGACCCCATCGCGCAGGTCAAGGAGCTTACCGAGGGCCGCGGCACCGACGCGGTGTTCTGCACCGTGGCCACGTCCGCCGTGGCGAAGCAGGCGGTGGATATGGCCGGAAAACTGGGACGGGTCGTGATGTATACCTCGTTCTTCCCCGATCTTCCGATCGAGATCAGTCCCACAAAGCTCCATTCGGGCGAGCAGATCCTCACCGGCTCCGTGAATCCGAATCCGGTGGATTTCCTGACGGCGACGCGCCTGCTCAGCCGGAAGCTCATCGACGTTTCCTCTCTGATCTCCGACCGGGTCCCCATGGCCGAGATCGACCGCGCTTTCCGGGAGGCCGTGGAGCCCAACACCTACCGTATTATCGTAAAGCCCTAAAAAAGGGATTGAAAAAAGCCGGGGGCCATGTAAAATGGAGGTATCAAAAAAGGATGGTATCGGCCATGAATCTGCATCCCCTGACGCCGGAACAGAAAAACGAATATACCCGGATCGCCTATTACTACTATGAAGCCGGCCAGACGCAGGATCAGATCGCACAGCGGCTGGGGATCTCGCGCCAGCGGGTGAACCGGATCCTGGCGGAGTGCATTGAGCGGGGCATCGTTCGCATCACGGTCGACCGGAGCCCGGAGGAGTATTTCGCGAGCGAATCGGCGCTGGAGGAAAAATACCGTTTGAAGGCCGTTCGGCTGGCGCACAGCCTCGGGGCGGACCAGCTGTATGGGAATCTGGGCGTTGTGGCCGGACAGTATCTCAAGTCCATCGTCAAGCGGGGAGATATCATCGGCTGCGTTCCCGGCCGCGGCGTGGCCGGGCTGGTGGATAACATGCCGCAGATGGAGCGGACCGGCCTTACGGTAACGCAGCTCATGGGCAGCGAGAGCCGGAGAGAGTATAATCTGGAGGTTGACAGCATCCTCCACCGGTTTGCGCGAAAGCTCTCCGCCCTGCCGCAGCCGCTGTATGCGCCCGTGCTGGTCAGCAATGCCGAGCTGCGCGAATCCATTGTCCGCGAGCCCTATTATCAGGAGGCCTACGCCGTTATGAAGCGGTGCACCGTTGCGGTCGTCGGCATCGGCACGGCCACCACCTATGAGCAGTATATCACCGGCGCAAACCGGCAGCCCGGCACTGCGGCCGCCGGCGCGGCGGCTCCGGTGGGGGAGATATGTACCCACTGCTTCGATGCGGACGGACAGCCGGTGGAGTTTCCCTTTTCCAACCGTATTCTGGCCATCTCCCGCGAGGATTACAAGAACATCCCGACGCGCATCGGCATCGCCGGCGGGCCGGAAAAGCTCGCCGCGATCCGCGCGGCGCTGCGCGGAGGCTATGTCAACGTCCTGATAACCGATCTGGATACGGCAGCCGCCCTGCTCGACGAGACCTGACCGGCTGCGCACCCTGCCCATTGTAATAATAAGAGACGGATACGCCTGACATTGTGTCAGAGGTATCCGTCTCTTTTCATATCCGCCCGCGGCGGATGCGGCGCCGGCGCTCCTTTTGCCGGACGGCCTCCTCGCGGCTGACAGGGGCGCCGGCCGCGGTCATGCGCTGCTGATGGCGCGCGGCGTAGCAGATCGCCGCGGCCATGACGAGATCGTCGTGCATTCCGGCGAGCGCTTCCGGGCGGTGATCCTCGTTGTAGCAGAACGTCAGCATCTCGCCGAGAAGCTCGCGGTCGGAAAACCACTCCGGGTGCAGGGAGAACACCTCCACGAGATTGGCGATCGCGCGCGGGCGCGTCTGCCGGTCGGTGCGGAAGCCGCAGCTCTCGCGCAGCCGGTGCGTGAACGTGTCCTCCCGCTCGCGGCGGTACTGGTTCGGATAGCCGAGCTCCAGGAGCTTCATCACGGGATACGTTGAGAAATTCGTTTCGAGCGCGACGAGCGCGTCGTTATAATATTTCCCGAGCGCGTACACCTGCCGGACATACTCCGGCTCGGAAAACCGCCGCCGGAGGCACGCCGCCTGTTCGCCGGTGCTGTTGTCGATGACGTGCGCGGTGAACCAGTCCGAACCCTCGCCCGCGGTGTCGCCGCCGAGCACATACGGATGGCCCGGCTCGCATTCGCGGTAAATGCAGATCTCGCCCGCGCCGTCATCCTGCCAGACGCTCTCGCCGTCTTTATCGCCGGGGACGAACCGCCCGCGGCGCACGGGCGGCGCGGCCTCCTCGCGGCGGCGGATGACGAGGGCGTTATCGAAAACGCCCGAGCCGCTGTGGAGAAACGCCTCGTCCGGATTCGCAGGGTACTCCTGGCGGAACATATCCCGGCTGCCGCCGCAGTTGTTCGCAATGCACCAGCGCCGCCAGCGCAGCTGCTCCCACGAGAGGGAATACCGCTCGCGCGTCTCGCGCTCCTCCGCCGTCCATTCGATGCCCGGTTCGACCGGCATTGCATAATCCGGGTTTTCAAACCAGGCGAAGAAGACCGGCTCAAAATCGTTCTCCCCGGCCACGGCGGCGTCCCACCGGTCCTTGAAATCCTCGCAGCCGTTGGCGGTGCTTTCAATGATGACCATCGTCCCTGTCCGGCTCGGCACGGCCTGCAATATGCCCGCGAGCGTCGCGGCCTTGCTCTCACCGCCCTCCGGCCAGAAGGCGTATTCCGAAAGATGCACGCACTGGAGCGTGTCGCTCCGCCCGATGCCGCGCCCGCCCGCCGTGGCGCAGCGGAAGCGCGACCGAAGCCCCGGCAGCGCGCCGCGCGATGCGCGCGACGGGTTTTCAAACACCAGCTCCTGCGCGTTTGAGGTGCGCAGCATCGGCTTGACCGGCGCGGGCAGCTCGTCATAAAAGAGCTTGCTCATGCGAAAAAGATTGGCCGTGGCGTCCTCGCGGTGCGCCACGACGAGCGCGTTCACGTTTGTGCGCGTGGCGCACGCGTGGAAGAGCAGCGCCTCCGTGAGCGTGGAAAAGCCGAGCTGACGCGCCTTTAAAATGATGATGCGCACGGGCTTGCCCTCGTCCTGCTGGCGCTTGGCCACGGCATAAAGCTTTTGCTGCGCGGCGTTCAGGCGAAACGGCACGACCGCGCCGCTCTTCGTCCGTATTTTGAGGCACGATTCGATGTATTCTCTCGCAACGCACGGATTCACAGCGCGCTCGCCCCCTCCTGCCGCGCGAGCCATTCCTCAAGCGAGAGCGCGCCGTCCTCCGTTTCCTCCTCGCGAAGGGCGCGGAGATGCTCGTCAAGCTCGTGCAGCGCGCGCATCGCGCCCGCGGGGTCAAATTCCCAGATGCCGTCCGGCTCGCGCTGCTTTGTTTCGGGGTTGCGTGTGAGATGGGGCGTCGCCTGCATACACCGGTCAACGATCTCCACGAGCCGCCGTCCGATCCACGCGCTCGAAACGCCCATCGCGTCAAAAAGCCGCTGCTCGCTCTCGCGGCGGCAGCGCTGTACCGCCGGGTCGCGCAGAAGCTCCCGGGCACGCTCTTCCGCTGTGGCGGGGCTGTATCCGGCGGCAATGGCGGCCTCAGGGCCGTCGCCGCAGGCGAGATATTCCTCCACAAAGCGCTTCTGCCGCGCCGTGAGCGCCGTTTTGTCCTTCATTCGGACCCTCCTTTCGTGTTCACAGGGGCATCTGCTCGAGAAATTTCTTCCGCAGGCGGGAGAGCTTCCGGGGCGAGACGCCCGCCGCCCCGGCTGCCGCCTCGAGCGTTTTCTGCTGCACGAGCACGCCGAAAAGCGCCCGTCCCTCCTCCGGCGTCTCCGCAAGACACGCGATCAGCGCGCGGACCGCCTCCCGCCGCTCCGGCGGAAGCTGCGCAAACACGCGGAGCATCGCCAGAATGTACCGCTGCTCCGCCGCCGGACGGCCGCAGGACAAGCTCCGATATCCCATCGATCCATACCCCCTTTTGTATTATAGGACACAAAGCGTGAATACAGCGGGCAAAAAATAAAAACAGAAGAAAGTCGGTCTCCTGTATTACACGCTTCGTGTATTAACGTTATACCATCCGGGGATGGACTTGTCAACACATTTCGTGGAATTCCGGTTGACTTTTTTCACGCCGCGTGTTATGGTAACGGTGAGGTGATAGCAATGTCCGGTTTCAGCGAAAGACTGTCGGCGCTGCGCAAGAGCGCGGGGATGACGCAGGCAGAGCTGGCGAAAAAGCTCGGCATTTCCAAAAGTTCGGTAAGCATGTACGAATGCGGCAATCGTGAGCCGGAGTTTGATCTGCTGGAAAAGATGGCGGATCTCCTCCAGGTGGACATGAACGTCCTGCTTGGCCGCGGCGAGCCGCTCGTGAACAACGATCCGGAGCTGACGGCGTATCTGGAAGCGCTGCGCGACAGGCCGGAGATGCGCGCGCTGTTCCGCCTTTCTCAAAACGCCACGCGCGAGGATGTGGAGACTGCCGTGACGATCCTCGAAGCGCTGCGCAGCAAACATGAGGATACCTGACTATTACGTCCGGTTCGTGGACTTTCCGCCGACGGTGCTCGGCGCGACGCTCCCGAACGACGACGGCACATTTTCCGTATACATCAACGCCCGCCTCGGCGACGACGCGCGGCGCGAAACGCTGCGGCACGAGCTCGAGCACATGGCGCGGGACCACTTTTACCGCGACGCTCCCGTCGCAGCGCAGGAGGCGGAGGCCCGCGGCGAGACGGTCTCGGCAGTACCGCCGGCGCCGGAGCGCGGCACGGTGCGCTGTTACCGCGATCTCGCGGCGCTCACGGCGTATCTCCGAAGTCTCGGCGCGCTCGGCAGCAGCATGGAATCCCTCGGCGCCGAACCGTTGCGGTGATAAAAAAGAGCCAATGGCACACAAATGCCATTGGCTCTTTTGCCGTATTTTGTTAGTTCAGCGGGAGAATTTTGCACTCGGAGCCGGAGAGCTCCTGCGCGGGGGCGGGGAGCGTGTCCACATTGATGAGCGGGCGGCCGCCGGAAACGAGAATGTCCACATACTGCTCTGCGGAGAGCTCGCGCACGACGATCTCGCCGCCGGAGCGCCGGTACAGCAGCGCCGGAACGCCGCCGTCGGTCGTGAGGACGACGCCGACATCGTAGGCGTGCTCGGGGTCGAGCCCGTCCAGCGCCTTGGCGCCGCGGCACTCTACGTTTTTGAGCACCGGCATGTCCGCCTGACTCACTTCCGGCGCACCGCTGCCGCTTGTGAGCAGCACGACGCGCGCGTCCGTCGCCGTGGCCGAGAGCTCGGTCGTGGCGAAGGGGTCAAACTGCCGGTTCGTGGAGATCACATAAAACCCGTTCTGCTCGATGCGCAGCGCGCGGCTTTTATAGAGCTCGCGCACGGAGGTCAGGAGCTTTACGTATTTTCCTTCCTCTGCGGAAAGAAAGGCGTCAATATCCTCGCGGATGCGCTCACTGCGGCGCGCGAAGAAGGTGGAGAACATGGCGCTGTCGCCGTCGTCGGTCTGCAGTGCGAGCAGCCACGCGAGAAGCTCCGCGCGGCTTCCGGCGGGCAGCTCGTCCTCCGAGGGGACGTCTCCCGCGGCGAGCCGGTCGAGAAGCGCCGCGGCGCTCTCGGTTTTATCGTCCGCGCCGAAGAAGCGGATCTTTTCGAGAAGCTGCGCATCGGGGTGAAGGCTGTCGCCCGCCGGAAGACGCAGCGGCACGGTCTCCACCACGGCGGCGCTGCCGTCAAGATATACGTCCGCGACTTCCTGCGTGCGCCCGGTCGCGGTAAGGTCCACGCGGAAGTCCTCGCGCACGCTGTCCGGCCAGAGCGATTTCGGCAGCGCCGTCCGGCTGCCGAGAAGAACGCTCTCGGCGTGGATCACAATGCCGGCGCCGTCCCACGAGAGGGAGGTGACGATCTGCATCGAGACCGGCACGAGACCGAGAACGCGCTGCGAGATGCATACGCGCATCTTTCCGCCGGTCAGGCGGATGCCGAAATCGAGATCGCCGAACCGCTCGCGCATCTGCCGCCGGAGACCGGGCAGAACGCCGCTCTCGTCGGCAAGAACGTAAAGATCGTTTTTATACAGCCGGACAACGGCGCTGCCGTCGTCGGCAAAGGAGAGCTCGCCGAGCTCTTCGCTGCGCGGCGCGGCAAGGATCGCGTCCACATCGTCCCGAAAGGCGGAGGCGCCGCCGTTGCCGATGAGAAACGCCGCGAGCAGCAGCAAAAGAAGGATCCCCGCCGGTATCGCGATCGCCCATGCGCGGGCGCCGCGCTTTGCCGGTTTCTGCTTCATGCCCTCCTGCCTCCTTTCCGACGGATATCGACATACTTTTTTCAGTTTAACGCATCCCGGCGAAAAAAGCAATTGCATCCTGCCGGAGCGAAACATATAATAGGATCTACTCGCCTTCGGGCGGTAAGTTTCGGAAAAAAACGGGGGTAACGCGCATGGCTTTCTCTCTGGCGCTCGTGGATTTCGACGGCACGCTGGCCGATTCGATGCCGTACTGGCTGCGTCTGCCGGCAGATACGCTCCGCGCGGCGGGTCTGCCGCAGCCGGAGGGCTTTGCGGAATACATCCGCTCTGTGCCGATCCGGGAGATCGCGCGGGACATGGGCGCGAAGTACCCGCAGCTTGAAGCGGAAACGCCGCTCGCCGTGCGCTGGAGCGCGGAGATGGCGGCGCATTACGCGCGGGAGATCCCTCTCAAGCCGGGCGCAAAGAAACTTCTGCAAACGCTGCGCGCGGCGGGGCTGCGCGTATACATCCTCTCGGCGACGCGCCACGCGCTGCTCGATCCGGCCATTGAGCGGCTCGGCGTCGCGCCGCTCGTGGACGGCGTTTACGCCGAGGAGGAGACCGGCTCAAAGCGTACCGAAGCGCCGTATGCGTTTTTCCGGGACAGGCTCGGCGTTCCGTATGAGAAAATGCTCCTCGCGGAGGACGCGCCGCGCAATCTCGCCGCGGCGGAGGCGCTCGGCGTTTCGGGCGTCGGCGTATACGACGAGAGCATGAAGGAATATACGGAGATGATCCGCGCCGGAGCGGCGGTGTATCTGCCGGACTTCTCCGACCTTTCGGCGCTGGAAGAGCTGCTGCGGTAAGCCTCCCTTGTGCAAAGGGAGGTGGCGAACCCGAAGGGTTTGACGGAGGGATTGTCGTTTTCCGAAGACTACAATCCCCCAGTCAGCTTCGCTGCCAGCCCCCTTTACACAAGGGGGCCTTTTCTCCATAAAAATACGAAAAAAGTATTGACTTTCCTGAGATTTATGGTATTATG
>ERZ1673730.356-NODE-356-length-62677-cov-48.251301_pt1 | contig 62677 bp, 53 predicted proteins | sample MGYA00580200_ERZ1673730 | MGnify/ENA primary metagenome ERZ1673730 (study PRJEB41218, sample SAMN15661761) | gut metagenome | host: Homo sapiens | place: Canada: London | collected 2015-08-20/2019-03-30 | study: EMG produced TPA metagenomics assembly of...
TCCGCCCCTACAGGTAACCGTTAAAAACAATGATTCTATATCGTCCGCCCCTACAAATGGCGTCGAAAAACACTGAATTTTAAAGGGGCGGACAGGATCTGTCCGCCCCGCAGCCACCCATTCGCTTCTTCACCCGCGCGGCGCTCAGTCCTGTCCGCCGGCGATGTACAGTTCTTCTGCCCGCTGCTGCACCGACATGAGCTTTTCGCGCAGCGCCCGCAGCAGCTCCTCCGCCTCCGTGACGGCGTTAAAGAGGAGAAGATATTCCTGACTGATGTTCGACATTTTGTATTCACCCTTTCTGTGAAACACGATTTCTTGTGTTCTCACAGCAACATCTTACCGCGTTCACAGGGCAGAAGGCTGTCGAATGCCGTCGAGGGTAAAAAAATGACGGGATATACAGTTTTTTGAAGATGCGATGTGGTAATTTTAGGTAATTTGTATATGCCGCCCGATTTCCGTCGCGTGCGCCGCGGTGCTCAGCGCAGCCCGAGCAGCCGCGCCGCCTTCAAAACGGCGATCTGCGTCTTTGCGTCCGGCACCTCGCCTGCCATGACAGCCTCCAGAAGCGCTGCCAGCGGCATGCGCGCCACATTCAAAAACTCGTCCTTGTCCAGATGCCGCTCGCCGAAGCGGATGCCGCGCGCAAGAAACATCTCGATGGCCTCGTCGGAATAGGCGCAGGCCGGATAGAACACGCCGAGACTCGTCCACTCGCCGGCCTCCGCGCCGGTCTCCTCGCGCAGCTCGCGCTGGGCGGCGAGCAGACGGTCCTCGTCCCTGCGGTCGAGCTTGCCCGCGGGGATCTCGGTCAGCACCTGTCCCACGGGGTAGCGGTACTGCCGCTCGACCAGAACATCCCCGTTTTCCAGCACCGGAATGACGCAAACCGCGCCGATGTGGCGCATATATTCCCGCGTTGCCGCGTTTCCGTCCGGCAGACGCACCGTATCCTCAAAAACATGCATGATCCTTCCGTCAAAGATCTCCCGCGAGGCGGTCTGCACCTCGCGCAGCTCGTCAAGCTCACTCATGACCGTTCACCGCTTTCCTGTTCGTGTCGCGCCGGAGCACCGGGCGCTTCCGTCTCAGAATTATACCACAATTTCGGGCGGACGCCAGCGCCGCATGAAATTTTTCCGAAAAAATCCGGGAGTAAGCGCCGCGCGGGCGGACATACTAGCCTCAGGAGACCGCAGTGCCAAGGGCAGCCGTTTTTCCATATCCGTCTGTGCGTCCGCTGATCCGGGGCCGTCGGGGAAAAAGACCGCCGCAGAGGTTCGGGCCGGACGCGGAGGGCCATCCGCGCCATGTCTCTGCCCGCGAAACGCCGTGCGCGCCGTGTGCCCGGTGCGCCGCTGCCGTGCTTTGCCGAGCGGCGGCGTTTTGCCGGAACCGTTCACCGCTGTCTCCCCGCGGCTTCGGACGCAGGCGCCTTGACGCGCCCACAGCCGCTTGAACGGCAAAGGGGCCGGGTGCGCGCAGCGCGCCCGGCCCTCAGGCTGTCGGCAAACGCGCCGCCCGGATGGGCGGCGCGTTTGAGCTTGTCAAAAAAGTCTTTTTGACAAGCTCTCAAACGCGAACCGCGGGGCTGGGTTCGCGTTTGAAAAGGCTGCACCCGGCTGCGCGCATAATTTGTGCGCTGCTTGCGCACAAATTCCACACTTGCCGGGCGTAGTGTGTTTTGTCCGAGGTTCACGCCCCCGGACAAAACCGATTCACATTTTATTCGCGCCTGCGGGCGCGAACTCTACGAGGTTTTTTGACAGTCTGAAACGCGCCGCCCGGATGGGCGGCGCGTTTTGGTTTATGGCTGCTTGTGGCATTCGCCGTGCATCGCACAGTGCTCGCAGCCGCAGCCGCAGGAGGACTTGCCGCGCTTTTTCCGGCGAATCTCGTGTACAAGAATGGAGGTAACGATCACGATCAAAACAGCGGTAATGGCGATGGTCCCGAGATTCTGCTCGATCCATTGCAGCATAACGATCACTCCTTTTTAAAGAAATAAGTAGGGAAATCAGGACAGCTTGGTGGTCAGCTTCGTGGCCTCCCGATAGGGCTTGACGAGCATGTAGATGATGCCTGCCAGCAGCGCGGCTGCGGCGATCACGCCGGGAATGCTGACGCGGCCGGTGAACAGACCGCCGAACTGGTTGATCATCAGGGCGATGGCATAGGCAAAGCCGCACTGATAGCCGACGGCGAACCACGTCCATTTGGCGTTGTTCATCTCGCGCTTGATCGCACCGATGGCGGCGAAGCACGGCGCGCAGAGAAGGTTAAAGACGAGGAAGGAATAGCCGGTGATGCCGGTAAAGGCTGCCGCAAGGCTCTGGTACACGGTGCCGTCGCCGCCGCCGTAGAGAATGCCGAGCGTGCCGACGATGTTCTCCTTGGCAACGAGGCCGGTGATGGAGGCGACTGCCGCCTGCCATGTGCCCCAGCCGAGCGGACGGAAGATCCATGCGATCACGCCGCCGATGGCCGCAAGGAGAGAGTGGTCGATCTCGCTCTCATCCAGCATCCGGAACGCGCCGTCTACAATGCCGAAGTAGGTGGTGAACCAGACAACGATGGTGGACAGCAGAATGATGGTGCCGGCTTTTTTGATGAACGACCAGCCGCGCTCCCACATGCTGCGCAGGACGTTTCCGAGCGTCGGCCAGTGGTAGGCGGGCAGCTCCATGACGAACGGCGCGGGCTCGCCGGAGAACATGCGCGTCTTTTTGAGCATGACGCCGGAGACGATGATGGCCGCCATGCCGATGAAATACGCGGAGGTGGAGACCCACGGGCTGCCGCCAAAGAGCGCGCCCGCGATCATGCCGATGAAGGGAACCTTTGCGCCGCAGGGGATGAAGGTGGTGGTCATGATGGTCATGCGGCGGTCGCGCTCGTTTTCAATGGTGCGCGAGGCCATGATGCCCGGGACGCCGCAGCCGACGCCGATGAGCATCGGAATGAAGGATTTTCCGGAGAGGCCGAACTTGCGGAACACGCGGTCGAGCACGAACGCGATGCGCGCCATGTAGCCGCACGCCTCCAGAAAAGCGAGCATCAAAAACAGGACGAGCATCTGCGGCACGAAGCCGAGCACCGCGCCGACACCGGCAACAATGCCGTCGAGGATCAGGCCGTGCAGCCAGCCGTCCTCCGGGACGCTGCATACATCCAGGAGCCGCTCGACCAGCACGGGAATGCCGGGCACCCAGACGCCGTAATCGGCGGGGTCGGGCTCGTCGAAGCCGTTTTCTTCAAAGTAGCGCACGGCGTCCACATAGGTCATCTGCACGACATTGTCCAGCTTGTCGGCGCCTTCGGGCAGCGCGTCATAGTAGGCGGTCTTGTCATAAACGGCGAGCGTCTCCTCGTCCTCTGCCTCGACCGTTGCGGTGGCTGCGGTGGGCTGGAAGGACTTGAGTGCTTCGAGCGCCGCGGCGGCATCGAAGTTTTCATCCTCCGTGTCGAGGCCGAGGAAGGCCTCTGCGGCCTCGCTCGCGGCGGTGTATTCGTCGGAGGCGTCCGCGTAGGCGGCGGAGCCGATGCCGAGCAGGTGCCAGCCGTCGCCGAACACGCCGTCGTTTGCCCAGTCGGTCGCCGGTGCGCCGACCGCGACCATCGCGATGTAGTAGACAAGGAACATGACCGCCGCAAAGATGGGAAGCCCCAGCCAGCGGTTGGTGACGATCCGGTCGATCTTGTCAGAGGGGGAGAGCTTCGAGTGGTTCTTTTTCCGGTAGCAGCTCTTTATGACCTGCGCGATGTAGAGATAGCGCTCGTTGGTGATGATGGATTCGGCGTCGTCGTCCAGCTCCGCCTCGGCGGCCTTGATGTCCTGCTCGATGTGGGACATGGTCTGCGCGGGGATCTGAAGCTGCGCGAGCACCTTGTCATCGCGCTCAAAGATCTTGATGGCATACCAGCGCTGCTGCGCAGCGGGCAGATCGTGGACGGCCGCCTCCTCAATATGGGCGATGGCGTGCTCCACGGGGCCGGAGAAGGTGTGCTGCGGCTCGGTGTGGCTGCCCTTTGCGGCCTTGACGGCGGCCTCGGCGGCCTCCAGAATGCCGGTCCCCTTCAGCGCCGAGATCTCCACGACCTTGCAGCCGAGCTGCCGCGAGAGCTCCGCGGTCTGGAGATGGTCGCCGTTTTTCCGGACGATGTCCATCATGTTGACGGCCACGACGACCGGAATGCCAAGCTCGGTGAGCTGTGTGGTGAGGTAGAGATTTCGCTCCAGATTCGTGCCGTCAACGATGTTGAGGATGGCGTCCGGGCGCTCGCCGATCAGATAATTTCGCGCCACGACCTCCTCGAGCGTGTACGGCGACAGAGAATAGATGCCGGGCAGGTCCATGATGATGACATCATCATGCTTTTTGAGCCGGCCCTCCTTTTTTTCGACCGTGACGCCCGGCCAGTTGCCGACGAACTGGTTCGAGCCGGTCAGGGCGTTAAAGAGCGTCGTCTTGCCGCTGTTCGGGTTGCCCGCAAGGGCGATCTTGATTTGCTTTTCCATCATTCTGCTCCTTCCTGTTCAGGAACTCTTACTGAAATTAGAGATACTTAACTCAAAAGGGAAAGAAGGACCGCCCTCATTCGGCGATCTCGATCATTTCCGTGTCCGCCTTGCGCAGGCTCAGCTCATATCCGCGCACCATGACCTCCATCGGGTCGCCCAGCGGCGCGACCTTGCGCACAAAGACGGCGGTGCCGCGGGTGATGCCCATGTCCATGATGCGGCGCTTGACCGGCCCCTCGCCGTGGAGCTTCACGACGGTGACGGTCTGGCCGATTTTGGCCTGTTTCAGTGTTTTCATTGCCCTCTCTCCTTTTTCATATCAGGATCCTGCGTGCCATTTCTTCGCTGATGGCGACGCGGGACTCTTTGACCTTGACGATGAGGTTGCCGCCGAGTGCAGCGACCACGCGCACCGTGGTTCCGGCTGTGAAGCCCAGATCCTCCAGGTGCTTCCGCAGCGCGGGCGACCCGCCGACTCTGCGGATCATGCTTTCTTCACCGATGTTTGCCAGTGCAAGCGGCATCATGACGCATCCTCCCTGTGCCGGTTAGACAAGACTAACCAAGGCCGAAAATAAAACGGTTCCGGAGCGTTCACCGCAAAATGGGTTAAACTCCTTTAACCGGATGTAGTTTAACACATCTAACCGCTGCTGTCAAGCCCTCTCGCCAAAGTTCTTTTGCGCCTTGCTTTTTTGGTTAGGGTGTGCTAATCTAAGGGTGATTTCAAGACGAGGATGGTGCAAAATGCCATGAAGATTCTGAGAGCTTCTGAGGACTACCTGGAAGCCATGCTGATGATGAAGGAAAAGCATGGCTACATCCGTTCTATTGACGTGGCGGAGCAGCTCGGCGTGACCAAGCCCAGCGTCACCTACACCACCAAGCGCCTGCGCGAAAGCGGCTATATCACGATGGACAAGGACGGGCTCATCACCCTGACCGACAGCGGCCTTACCATTGCCGAGAGTATGCTTGAGCGCCACCGGCTGCTCTCCGGTTTTCTGATGGCGCTCGGCGTGGAGGAAACGGTCGCCCTTCGGGATGCGTGCCGCATCGAGCACGACATCAGCCAGCAGACCTTTGAGGCCATCTGCCGCCATGTGCAGAGTGAAAAGAAGCAACCCCGATAGGAGTATTATAAACAAACAAGGAGGAACTAGGAGCATGGAAAAGATCCTGATTCGCAACGCGCACATCAAGACGATGGCAGGGCCGGAGCTGGAGAACGGCTGCCTTCTGATCGAGGACGGCAAGATCGCCGCCGTCGCACCGGTCATCGACGCACCTGCGGACGCCCGCGTCATCGACGCGGAGGGCCGTCTGGTCACGCCGGGCTGCGTGGAGGCACACTGCCATATCGGCCTTGACAACCAGGCGATGCGTTGGGAAGGCATGGACTACAACGAGATCGTCGAGCCGCTGACGCCGCAGCTTCGCGCGATCGACTCCATCAACCCGATGGACGAGGCGTTCGGCAACGCCCTGCGCGGCGGCGTAACGACGGTCTGCACCGGCCCGGGAAGCGCCAACGTGGTCGGCGGTACGTTTGCCATCATCAAGCTGGTCGGCAAGCGCGTGGACAAGATGGTCGTCCGCTCCTCTGCGGCAATGAAGTGCGCCTTCGGCGAAAACCCGAAGGGCTGCTACGGCCAGAACAAAAAGAGCCCCATGACCCGTATGGCTGTGGCGGCGATGCTGCGTGAGCTGCTGATGCGCACGATCCGCTACCGCGACGACATCGCGGCGGGCAAGAATCCGGCTTTTGACATGAAGCTGGAGGCCATGCTGCCGGTCGTCAACCGCGAGATTCCCATCAAGTGCCATGCGCACCGCGCAGACGATATTTTCACCGCCATCCGCATCGCGCGGGAGTTTAACCTGCGGCTGACGCTCGACCACTGCACCGACGGCGCGCTGATCGCCGACGAACTGGGCGAGGAGGGCTATCCGGTCTTTGTCGGCCCGACGTTCGGCAGCAAGTCGAAGATCGAGCTTCGCAACAAGAGCTTTGAGACGCCGAACGCGCTCTACCGCGCGGGTCTGACGGTCAGCATCATCACCGACGCGCCCGTCATTCCGCTGGAGAATCTGCCGATGGCGGCAGGTCTTGCGGCGGTGAACGGCCTGCCCATGGAAGAAGCATGGCATGCCATCACCATCAATCCGGCGCGCAGCCTCGGCGTGGACGACCGCGTCGGCTCGCTCGAGCCGGGCAAGGACGCAGACGTTGTCCTGTGGAACGCCGATCCGCTGACCACCATCGGCGGCGCGGCGTACATGACGATCGTAGACGGCAAGATCGTCTATCAGGCCCAGTAAGCAAGCACACATACAAAATGCCTCCCGGAGCGGATGCTCCGGGAGGCGTTTTTCGCATGTGCCGCAGGCGCGATCTTACAGGCGGTTGAGCTGCTTGAGGTGCTCCTCGGAATCCTCGCCGACGCAGCCGACCATCAGCCAGCGCTGCGCATACGGGTCGTGCACGAGGTGGTGCAGCAGCCGGAAGCCCTGGATTTTGCCGGTGCTGCGCACATGCGTGCGCGGGCCGGTGCAGTCGTGCATTTTTCCGCCGATGAGGATGTGGCTCTCGTCCACATAGTCGATCGGGATGTCCTGCGCGATCATTTCCTGAACCTTCTGCTCGATCTCCTCGAGGTTGAGATCGGGCTCCTTCTCCGGGAAGGACAGCAAAAAGCCGTGGTGGACATCGCCGTGATTGCAGCTGTCCAGCTCCTCCTGCGTGAGGAAGCATTCGCAGAGATCCTCCGCCGTGTGCGCCATCAGGCGGTAGGGGAGGGATTCATATGCACGCTGATAGACCTCCTGCGGCTCGGGGCCAAAGAGGGTGGGGCGGGTGATGATGATCTCCTCGCCCACGCCGATCAGCAGGTTCGCGTTTGCGCCGAGCAGCGGGTAGATGAGGTCAAAATGCTCGATCACGACGCGCTTTCCGCGGCTGATGGCGAGGCGCACCGCATCAGCCAGCTCCGAGAGCTGGTGGAAGCCCATCTCAAAGCGCACGTCCATGTGATAGGTGTGGGGCGTGAAGAAGCCGCGCTCCATGTCCTGATCGAGCAGCGGCAGCGGCCGGGTGTTGACGCCGTCGTCGTCGTTTGTCAGCTCCAGACCGGGGAACATGCCCTTGATGAGGACGCTCTTGCCGGAGCCGGACTCACCGATCACGCCGATGAGCTTGTCGAACGGGGAGAGGTAAAGCTGGGCGATCTGGATGCCGAGGTTGTAGATACGCATTCTGCCGCGCGGGGCAAAGTAGGTGCTGTAGATGTGGTTTTTCTGAATAGCGCTGACAGCCATAACAAAGCCTCCCTTAGTTTTTTGTGACATTTGGATAAATCCAGTATACAACATTCTTTCGTCCTTGCAAAGAGTTAAATTGTATTATATAATTACACCGAATTGATATAATACAATTTGCGGAGCGGCTTTCCGCTCCCACGAAGGAGGAAACGCAATGGCAAAGATTATCCGCACCGCTGCGGCGGGAACGGAGGAATCGGGAGACCTGCGCGTCACGGTCGCTCCGGCTGAGACGCTGCGGCTCACCCTGCATTCCACATTGCACGCGCAATTCGGCGCGGCGATCGAGCAGACGGTCCGTCAGGTTCTGGCGGAGCAGGAGATCACGGGCGCGGACGTGCTCGTGGAGGACAAGGGCGCGCTGGACTGGATCCTGCGTGCAAGACTGGAAACCGCGCTCCTGCGCGCAAGGGAGGACGCACAATGAGAAGATCAATGCTGTTTGTTCCCGGCAACAACCCGAAAATGATGACGAGCTGCGGCTTCTTCGGCGCGGACGCCGTCATCTTCGACCTGGAGGACGCCGTTTCTCCGCAGGAAAAGGACGCCGCGCGGCGGCTGGTGCATTATGCGCTGACGAATCTCGTGCTCGGCGCGACGGAGTCCATCGTCCGCGTCAATTCGACCGATACGGCGATGTTCCGCCCGGATCTGGAGCAGATCGTGCCGCAGAAGCCGAGCATGATCATGCTGCCCAAGACCTCCTGCGCGGAGGATGTTCTGACGCTGGCGCGGGAGCTTGACCGGCTCGAGTGCGAGCACGGCATGGAGCCCGGCTCGACCGGCGTGATCGCGCTGATCGAAACGGCGCTGGGCGTGGAAAACGCATACGCCATCGCCACGGCAAGCCCGCGCGTGCGGGCACTGTTCCTCGGCGGCGAGGATCTGAGCGCGGACCTGCGCTGCAAGCGCACGAAGGAAAGCCGCGAGATCTTCTACGCACGCACGCGGCTGGTCATGGCGGCGCGTGCCGCCGGTGTCGATGTCTATGACACGCCGTTTACCGACGTGGACGACGACGAGGGCCTGCGCGCCGACGCGGAGTTTGCAAAGAGCCTCGGCTTTACGGGCAAGGCATCCATTTCGCCGCGCCATCTCGAGGGCATCAACGCCTGCTTCAGCCCCACGCAGGCCGAGGCGGATTACGCACGTGAGGTCCTTGAGGCCATCGAGGAAGGCGTGCGGCAGGGCAAGGGCGCGGTCGCGCTGCGCGGCAAAATGATCGACGCGCCGGTCGTCGCAAGAGCGCGGCAGACGCTGGAGGCCGCAGAGGAGATCATTCGCAGAGGAGGTACGCTGGCATGAGCACAAAGCTGGTCAAAAGTCTGCGGGAGGCCATCGAGCTTTCCGGATTGAAGAGCGGAATGACCGTGTCGTTCCACCATCATCTGCGCAACGGCGACTATGTCCTGAACATGGTCATGGACGAGATCGCAGCCATGGGCATCCGTGAGCTGACGGTCAACGCCAGCGCGCTGTTCGATACGCATGCGCCGATCCTGGAGCATGTGAAAAATCATGTCGTCCGCAAGATCCTGACGAACTACATGTCTGCCGGCATCGGCAGAAGCATCTCCGCGGGCCTGATGGACGAGCCGGTGGAGTTCCGCACCCACGGCGGCCGTCCGCGCGACATCGCGCTCGGCATCACGCCGATCGACGTGGCGTTCGTGGCCGCGCCGTGCTCCGACGAGATGGGCAACTGCACCGGCAAGCTCGGCAAGTCCGCCTGCGGCAGCATCGGCTACGCCTATCCGGACGCCATGTATGCCAAAAAAGTCATTGTCATCACCGACGAGCTGGTTCCCTATCCGCTGACCGGCTGGTCGATCCCCGAAATTTATGTGGACAGCGTCGTCAAGGTCGATGCCATCGGCGACCCGGCGGGCATCGTCTCCGGCACGACGCGCATGACGCGCAACCCCGTCGCGCTGGTCATGGCGCAGACGGCGGCGCAGGTCATCCGCCACTCCGGCCTGCTCAAGGACGGCTTCTCGTTCCAGACCGGCGCAGGCGGCGCAACGCTTGCCACCGCGATGTATCTCAAGGAGATCATGCTCCGCGAGCACATCGAGGGCAGCTACGCACAGGGCGGCATCACGGGCTATCTTGTCGATATGCTGAACGAGGGCTGCTTCCGTGCGCTGATGGACGTGCAGTGCTTTGACCTCAAGGCAGCCGCCTCCATCCGCGACAATCCCCGTCACTGCGAGGTCGGCGCGGCGCAGTATGCCAGTGCCGGCGCCAAGAGCAGCATCATGGACTCGCTCGACGTGGCGGTGCTCGGTGCGACTGAGATCGACACGGATTTCAACGTCAACGTCCACACCGACTCCTACGGGCGCATCATGGGCGGCTCCGGCGGCCACAGCGACGCCTCTGCCGGCTCGAAGCTCTCGATCATCACCGCGCCGCTGTTCCGCGGACGGCTGCCGATCGTGCTCGACCATGTGAACTGCATCTCCACGCCCGGCTGCGACATCGACGTGCTGGTCACGCAGGCAGGCGTGGCGGTCAACCCGAAAAACGAGGAGCTGCGCCTGCGGCTCAAGGATGCGGGCATCCATGTGGTGGACATCCACGAGCTCAAGGAGCTTGCGGAGAAGATCACCGGCACGCCCGCGCCGCTGCCCCCCGCCGGCCGGACGATCGCGAAGGTCATGCGCCGTGACGGCGGCATTCTCGACACCATCGGTCTTCGGAAGGAGGAAGCGTAATGCGTGAGATTTCCGCTGCTCTGATCACCAAGAGCGTTGCACGCATGTGCATCGAGGCAAACTGCTACCTTCCCGAGGATGTCCGTGCGCGGCTCGAGGGCTCGCTCCGGGACGAGCCGTGGCCCATCGCGCAGGAGATCCTGACGCACATCCTCCAGAACGCGGAGATGGCGGCGGCAAGACCGCAGCCCATCTGCCAGGACACGGGCATGGCCTGCGTCTTTGTCGAGCTGGGTCAGGACGTGCATGTGGACGGCGACCTCGCAGAGGCGATCCACGAGGGCGTCCGCCGCGGCTACACCGACGGCTATCTGAGAAAATCGGTCGTGCGCGATCCGCTCGACCGTGTGAACACCGGCGACAACACGCCCGCCATGATTTATTATGAGATCGTTCCGGGCGACCGGCTCAAGATCACGATCGCGCCGAAGGGCTTCGGCAGCGAGAACATGAGCCGCATCCAGATGCTCCGCCCGTCCGACGGCGTGGAGGGCGTCAAGAAATTCGTTCTGGACGCCGTGGAGCAGGCCGGCGCCAACCCCTGCCCGCCGATCGTGGTCGGCGTGGGTGTGGGCGGCACGTTCGACAAGGCGGCGCTGCTTGCAAAGAAGGCGCTGCTGCGCGAGACCGGCACGCACAACGAAAACGAAATGTATGCCGCGCTTGAGGACGAGCTTCTGGAAAAGATCAACGCCCTCGGCATCGGCCCGCAGGGCTTCGGCGGACGGACGACGGCGCTTGCCGTGCACATCGAGTCCATGCCGACGCACATCGCGGGGCTGCCGGTCGCGGTCAACATCAACTGCCACGTGGCAAGACATCTGACGGAGGTGCTTTGAGATGGCGATCCAACTGACGACGCCGCTGAAGAAGGAAGACGCGCTGCGTCTGCGCGCAGGTGACAGCTGCCTGCTCACGGGCGTGATCTACACGGCGCGCGATGCGGCACACAAGCGCCTGTGCGAGCTGGCGGCAGCGGGCAAGCCCCTGCCGTTTGACCCGACGGACGCCGTGATCTACTACGTCGGGCCGACGCCCGCCGCACCCGGTCAGGTGATCGGCTCGGCAGGGCCGACGACCTCCTACCGGATGGACGCATACAGCCCCACGCTCATCGCGCTGGGTCAGCGCGGCATGATCGGCAAGGGAAAGCGCGGCCCCGAGGTCGTCGAGGCCATGAAGCAGTACGGCGCAGTCTATTTCGGCGCCATCGGCGGCTGCGGCGCACTCTTGAGCCAGTGCGTCAAAAAGGCGGAGGTCATCGCCTACGAGGACCTCGGCGCGGAGGCTCTGCGGCGGTTGGAGGTCGAGAACTTCCCCGTCACTGTCATCATTGACAGCCAGGGCACCAACCTGTACGAGACGGGCCGGAAGGAGTATCTTGCGGCTTCGGAGCGGACGAATGACGGAGCTTGAGCTGGATCGGTCGGCTCTGCCGGAGCGCGAGGGCGAGCCGGTCTATCGCCGGATCGTGCAGCTGCTCACAGGCTATATTCAGAACGGAACGCTGCGCGAGGGCGCGCAGCTTCCGACCGTCCGCGCGCTTGCCGAGCAGCTCGGCGTGGCGCAGGGGACGGTCAAGCGGGCGTATGACGAGCTGGAGCGGCAGGGCATCCTGACCAAGGCCGCCGGCCGCGGCAGCTTTGTGGCATACCGCCCGCCGCAGGCGCAGAGCGCGCAGGAGGCGGCGGCGCTCGCCGCCGACCAGCTTCTGGAGCGGCTGCACACGCTCGGCCTTTCCGACACGCAGATGGAAGCGCTTCTCACAGAGCGCCTTCGCCTGCGGCGTCAGCAGCGGCCGCAGCTCCGCGCGGCGCTGGTCGAGTGCAATCCCGAGATTCTGGCGCAGCTTCGCCAGCAGCTCGGCGCACTCGAGGGCATCGGGCTGCATCCGGTCCTGCTCGACCGGGCGCGCCAGCACCCGGAACGGCTCGCTTCGCGCTGCGATGTGATCATCACAACGGCGGAACATGCATCCGAGCTCACGAAAATGACCAGACGCGCAGACAAAGTTGCAAAAATCGCCCTGCGTCTGACGCCGCAGAGCATCGCCGCCATCGTCAAGCTGACGCCCGGCGCGCATGTCGGCATTCTGACGCACAGCCTGCGCTTCGGCGCGCTCCTTCAGGAGCACTGCCGCAGCTATGCGCTGGGCGCGGTTCTGGACGAGCCGGCGCTTTTGCAGCCGGGTGCCGCGTTTGAGGCGTATCTGCGCGGAAAGTCGGTGATTCTCGTGCCGGAAGGTTACGAAAACGACTGTACGTCGGAGGTGCTCGGCGCCCTGCACCGGTTTGCGCGGCGCGGAAGCGTCGTTCCGTGTGCGTACCGGATCGACGAAGGCTCCCGCATCTATCTGACCGAGCGCCTGGAGCGCCTGCGTTCCGGCCTGACGGCGGAGCGGGCAGCGTGGGCATAAAATGCATATTTCTTTTCGCGTCCTGCACGCCATGCAAGACGTGCAACTATTCTTGCAATTTCGGTGAAAAATGAATTTGCGAATTGACTTTACAGCGTGCGAGGACTACCATATACGTAGAATTTGGCCTGAAAATGCAAGTTTTCTGCCAAAAAATATCTGAGGTGTAATCATGGAAGAGAAACGAAAAAAGGTATTGGTCATCGGCGTCATCGGCTCTGATGTCCATGCCGTCGGCAACAAGATCCTCTATCATGCCTTTACCGAGGCAGGCTTTGAGGTCGTCAATCTGGGCGTTATGGTCTCGCAGGAGGAGTATATCTCCGCCGCCATCGAGGCCGATGCAGACGCGATCGTCGTCTCGAGCCTGTACGGACAGGGCGAGCTGGACTGCCGCGGAATGCGCGAAAAGTGCGACGAGGCAGGCCTGCCCGGAATTCCGCTGCTCGTTGGCGGCAACATTGTCGTCGGCAAGCAGAAATTTGAAGATGTAGAACAGCGCTTCCGCGCGATGGGCTTTGACAGAGCCTTCCCGCCGGGAACGCCGCCCGAAACGACCATTGAGGCGCTGCGCGAGCTGCTGCACATGGACGATGAGGAACAGCCGGCATGAAACCAGTGCTCCTGACGGATTTCGGCAGCACCTATACAAAGCTGACGGCGGTGGACGTCGATACCGCGGAGCTGCTTGGTACGGCGGCGGCTTACACGACGGTACAGACCGACATCAACGAGGGCTTTGCCAAGGCGCTGTGCGCGCTGGAGGAAAAGACGGGGAAACTCGACTATGCCGAGAGCTATGCCTGCTCCTCGGCAGCGGGCGGCCTGCGGATGATGGCCTCCGGCCTCGTGCCGGAGCTGACGCTCGAGGCGGCGCGTATGGCGAGCCTCGGCGCGGGTGCAAAGCTCATCGGCCAGTTCTCCTTTGAGCTGACCGAGGACGATCTGGACACCATCCGGGCTCAGAAACCCGATATTTTCCTGCTGGCAGGCGGAACGGACGGCGGAAACACGTCCTGCATCCTGCACAACGCGCGGATGCTCGCGTCCCTCAAGCCGGACTTCCCGATCATCGTGGCAGGCAACCGGACGGCGGCGCGCGAGTGCATGCGGATCCTGTCAGACTGTAACGCGCGGCTCTGCGAAAACGTCATGCCGCGCTTCGGCGTGCTCAAGACGGAGCAGACGCAGGCGGCGATCCGGGATATTTTCCTCGGCCGCATCATTCAGGCCAAGGGCCTTGACAAGGCGGCGCGGATGATGAACGACATCCTGATGCCCACGCCCGCGGCGGTGCTTTCGGCGCTGGAGCTGCTTTCCGGCGGATGCGAGAGCGAAAGCGGCATCGGCGAGCTCTGCTGCGTTGACGTCGGCGGAGCCACAACGGACGTATACTCGATCTGCGAGGGCATGCCGAAGCAGATGAACCTTGTCTACAAGGGCCTGCCGGAGCCGTATGCCAAGCGCACGGTCGAGGGTGACATCGGTATGCGCTATTCGGTGCTCGGGATCCTCGAGGCGGCGGGCGCACGGAAGCTGGCGCAGCTCAGCGGCCTTACGCCAGAGCGCGTGGAGGAGCTTTGCCGCATGCTCAGCCAGCACACCGATCTCGTGCCGCAAAGCGCCGACGACGAGCTTGCGGCGCTGGATTTCGCGCTGGCAGCCATGGCTGTTCAGACGGCAACGCGCCGCCATGCCGGAACGATCGAGGAGACCTACACCATGCTGGGCCCGACCTTCGTGCAGAGCGGAAAAGACCTTTCCGCGGTGCGCAGGATCGTGGCGACCGGCGGAAGCCTGATCCACTCGGCACACGTGCGCCAGATCGCTGCCTTCGCAGCCTACGACCCGGCAGACCCGGGGTCGCTCCGGCCGAAGGACGCAGAGGTGCTCGTGGATGAAAGCTATATTCTAGCCGCGATGGGACTGCTGTCCACGCACTACCCCGAGGCGGCACTTCAGATCATGAAAAGGAAGATCAGATAGATGGAGATTCAGAATAAAAAGTGGGAAATGGACGCGTTCATGAAGGAGCGCGAGGAAGTTCTTCAGCAGTGGCCGACCGGCAAGGCGGTCGATCTGCAGGAGGCTGTTGACTATCACAAGAACATGGCGGCAGAGCGCATCTTCTCCCGCAAGCTCATGGACGCCAAGCGCGATGGCCGCACCCTCATCCAGCCGAGAGCGGGCGTGCCCGTTCTGGACGAGCACATCAAGCTCATGCAGTACCTCGAGAAGGAGGGCGAGGCAGACCTGCTGCCCACCACCATCGACAGCTACACCCGTCAGAACCGCTATGAAGAAGCCGAAAACGGCATCGCCGAGTCCATCCGCCTTGGCCGCGCGATGCTCAACGGCTTCCCGGCCGTCAACCACGGCGTCAATGGCTGCCGCCGCGTTGTGGAGAGCGTCCACACGCCGCTGCAGGTCCGCCACGGCACGCCGGATGCGCGTCTGCTGACCGAGATCACCTATGCCGGCGGCTTTACGAGCTATGAGGGCGGCGGCATTTCCTACAATCTGCCCTACTGCAAGAACGTCCCGATGGAGACCACCATCCGCGACTGGCAGTATGTTGACCGTCTGACCGGCCTGTATGAGGAGATGGGCGTATCCATCAACCGTGAGCCCTACGGCCCGCTGACCGGCACGCTGGTGCCCCCCTGCATCTCGCACGCTGCGGCCATCATCGAGGCGCTGCTCGCCGCCGAGCAGGGCGTCCGGAACATCACCGTCGGCTACGGCCAGTGCGGCAATCTGGTTCAGGACATCGCCGCCATCCGCACGCTCGAGGAGCTGACGGAGGAATATCTGCACAAGTACGGCTATGAGGGCGTCACCGTCACGACCGTTCTGCACCAGTGGATGGGCGGCTTCCCCGCCGACGAGGCCAAGGCATTCGGCGTCATCGCCACCGGCAGCCTGATCGCGGCGCTCTCGAAGGCGACGAAGGTCATCGTCAAGAGCCCGCACGAGGCCGTCGGCATCCCGACGATGGAGGCAAACGCACAGGGTCTGCGCTGCACGAAGCAGGTCGTCAACATGATGGCCGACCAGACCTTCCAGAACTCGCATCTGGACGAGGAGATGGAGATCATCCGTCAGGAGACGCGCTGCATCGTGGACAAGTGCTTCGAGCTCGGCAAGGGCGACATCGCCCTCGGCGTCTGCCGCGGCGTGGTCGCGGGCGTGCTGGACGTTCCGTTCGCACCCTGCCGCTTCAATGCCGGTCTCATGCTCCCGTGCCGCGACAACGAAGGCGCGGTGCGCATCCTGAACATGGGCAACCTGCCCTTCACGAAGGATCTCAAGGACTTCCATGCATCGCGCATCGCGGAGCGCGGACGCTATGAAAAGCGCGATCCGGGCTTCCAGATGGTCATCGACGATGTTTACGCGATCGGCAAGGGTCGCCTTGTCGGCCGCCCGAGAGGATAAAACAGGAGGAAATTTGTAATGAAGATCAAAAATGTTGTCTGCGCACCGGGCCGTACCGGTTTCTACTTCGACGATCAGCGCGCCATCAAGCAGGGCGCCGGTCATGACGGCATGTTCTATGTCGGCAAGCCTGTCACCGATGGCTTTACGTCCATCCGTCAGGCGGGCGAGGCGATCTCGGTCATGATCGTCCTCGAAGACGGTCAGGTCGCTTACGGCGACTGCGCCGCCGTGCAGTATTCCGGCGCGGGCGGACGCGACCCGCTGTTCCTTGCCAAGGACTTCATTCCGGTCATCGAGCAGTACATCAAGCCCCAGCTCATCGGCAAGGAAGCGGACAACTTCCGCGCGCTTGCGAAGATGATGGAAGAAATTCAGGTTGACGGCAAGCGTCTGCACACCGCCATCCGCTACGGCGTCTCTCAGGCGCTTCTGGACGCGGTCGCAAGAGCGACGGGCCGCCAGATGTGCGAGGTCGTGGCCGACGAGTACGGCTGCACCGTCAGCGACCATCCCATCCCCATCTTCACGCAGTCCGGCGATGACCGCTACAACAACGCCGACAAGATGATCATCAAGGGCGCGGCCGTTCTGCCGCACGCGCTGATCAACAACGTCGAGACGAAGCTCGGCGCACACGGCGAAAAGCTTCTGGCCTATGTCCAGTGGCTGAGCCAGCGCATCGTCAGCATGCGCACCGACGAGAGCTACAGCCCCGTCCTGCACATCGACGTCTACGGCACCATCGGCGCCGCGTTCGGCAACACGAACTACGCCGCAATGGCGGACTACATCGCAACGCTCGAGGAGGCGGCAAAGCCCTTCCACCTGCGCATCGAAGGCCCCATGGACTGCGACTGCGACCGTGAGACCCAGATGACGGCGCTCGCCGGTCTGACCGCTGAGCTGGACCGCCGCGGCATTCAGGTCGAGCTGGTCGCCGACGAGTGGTGCAACACGCTTGAGGACATCAAGCTCTTTGCCGACAACAAGGCCGGCCACATGATCCAGATCAAGACGCCCGACCTCGGCGGCATCAACAACACCATCGAGGCAGTCCTGTACTGCAAGGCGAAGGGCATCGGCGCCTATCAGGGCGGCACCTGCAACGAGACCGACCGTTCGGCGCAGGTCTGCGTCCAGTGCGCGATGGCGACGCAGCCCGATCAGATCCTTGCCAAGCCCGGCATGGGCGTGGACGAGGGCTACATGATCGTCAACAACGAGATGAACCGCATCCTTGCCCTGCGCAAGGCCAAGGCCGAATAAGAACCGACAAGCAGCGCTCCGGCGGAGAGACCCTCCGCCGGAGCGCTGAGCTTGTCAAAAAGTCTTTTTGACAAGCGTAAAGGGAGCGGACAAAATCTGTCCGCTCCCTGATTTTCGTTTGAAAGCCTCTTAAAGCATTGCGGTCATGGCGGCGGTCATTTCGCGCACCATTTCCTCCGCGCGCGGCATGCTGTCCGCGCGGGCGGTGTAGTAGAACTTGATCTTCGGCTCGGTGCCGGACGGACGGAGGATGACGCGGCCCTGCTCGCCGAGCGTCAGCATGACCATGTTCTCCTGCGGAAGACCCGTCGGGCGCTGCGCGCCGCTTTCGCGGACGGTCTCGACGCCGGCGCGGAAGTCGGTCACCGCCGTGACCGGGAAGCATGCCACCGCCTCGGGCGGCTGACGGCGCAGCGCCTCCATGAGCGCCATGCAGTGCTCCTTCTGCGCGTCGGACGTGAACTGGACGTTCTGAAGGCCGGTCGCGAAGTGACCGTATTCGTCGTACAGCCCGTCCATCACATCGCCGAGCGTCCTGCCCTCGAGCTTATAGCTCGCCGCCATCTCGGCGATCAGCATCGCGGTGACCACCGCGTCCTTGTCGCGGGCATAATCGCCCTTGAGATAGCCGCAGCTCTCCTCAAAGCCGAGCACGAAGCGTTCGGGGCAGCCCTGCTCCTCCAGCTCCAGAATGACGCCGCCGATGTACTTGAAGCCCGTCAGCACCGTGCGCATCTCGCAGCCCAGCGCCGCCGCGATGCGGTCTGCCAGCGGCGTGGAGACGATGCTCTTGACCGCGACGGGCTTTTCCGGCAGCGTGCCGTTCTTCCTGAGGTTGCGCAGGATGTAGTCCAGCAGCAGGCAGCCCATCTCGTTGCCGGAGAGCTTGCGGAAGCCGCCCCCGACCGGGATCGCCGCCGCGATGCGGTCGGAGTCCGGGTCGGTCGCAAGGATGATGTCGGGCCGGCACTGTGCGGCCAGCTTATAGTTTTCATCGAACGCGGAATCCGTCTCCGGGTTCGGCGTGGGGCAGCTTGCAAACTCGCCGGAGGGAAGCCGCTGGCTTTCCGGGATGTGCAGCTCCGCGCCGAGGCGCGTCAGCATTTCGCTGACCGGCTCGCCGCCTGCTCCGCACAACGGAGAATAGACGACCCGCAGCGCAGCCTTCTTCACGTTTTCGGGATAGATGGCCTCACGCGAGATGCGTGCATAGTAATCCTGCCAGACGCTGTCGGGAATGTAGGTCACAAGCCCCTTCTCCAGCGCCTCCTCGAAGCGCAGGTGCTCCGGCTCAAAGAGGTCGATCGTCTCGATCGCGGCGGAGACCTTTGCCGCCGGGATCTCGGTCATCTGGCCGCCGTCCGGGCCGTAGCACTTGATGCCGTTATACTCCTTCGTGTTGTGGCTGGCAGAAATGACGATGCCCGCGCTGCAATGCAGGTGCCGCACCGCAAAGGAGAGCATCGGCGTCGGGCAAAGGCGGTCATACAGATGCACATGCACGCCCGACTCTGCCAGCGCCGCCGCGCAGATCTCGGCAAAGCGGCGGGAGTTGTGACGGCAGTCATAGCCGATGGCGCAGCTCTTTTCACCTGAAGCGCCCGCGAGATACGCCGCAAGGCCGCGCGCGGTCTGGCGCACGGTGTAGGTGTTCAGATTCGCGATGCCCGCCGCCATGACGCTGCGGATGCCCGCCGTGCCGAAGGTCTGCTTGTGGCCGAAGCGCTTTTCGATCTCCTCGGGGTCGTGTTCGATGCGCTGGAGCTCTTCCAAGATCTCGCCGTCTGCGTGCTGCATCCAGCGCTCAAATTCTTTTCTTGCCTGTTCGCTCATATTAGATCGCCTCCGCATAGATTTCTTGCAACAGTATAGCACAAATGCGTGGAAAATCAAACATTTTTCCGTCATACGCCGCCGCAGCGGCAAAGAAAACGCCGTAAGCGAGTGACCAGTTCGCTTACGGCGCTTCTAAATAAATATGAGGGGAAAATGAAAAAGTGCATATCGCTTCTTGCATCATTATCATAGCAAGGGGATATTAAAAAAATTAGTGGCAAGTTATTAAATATGTATGAAATCCGAGAACAAATTGTAACCGCCGCCTGCGCCGCATTGTTTACAAAAAGATAACACTTTCCCGTCTCCGGAGCTATTGACAAAAAACGGAGATGGGCTTATGATGTGGACAAACGAAATTAGCACTCTACATGCGAGAGTGCTAAAAGAGGGAGGTATGCAGCATGAATGCTGAAAAATATACGCAGAAGTCCCTTGCTGCGGTCAAGGCCGCGCAGGAGCTGACTATACAGAATCAGAACCAGCAGATCGAGCAGGTGCACCTGCTGGCAGCGCTGCTGCGGCAGGACGGCGGTCTTGTGCCGCAGCTGCTGAAGAAGATGGGCGTCACGGTGGAGAGCCTGGACGCCGCCGTGTCGAAGGAGCTTGAGAAGCTGCCCCGCGTGACCGGCTCGGGCCGTGAGGCAGACCGCTTCTACGTCTCGCGCGCCGTTGACAATGCGCTCAACCGCGCCGAGTCGCTCGCAGACGGCATGAAGGACGACTATGTTTCGGTCGAGCATCTGCTGCTCGCGCTGATCGAGACGGCGGACACCACCCTCAAGGAGCTGTTCCGCGCCTACCGCATCACGAAGGAGAGCTGCCTGCAGGCGCTGCAAACCGTGCGCGGCAGCCAGCGCGTCACGACCGACTCGCCGGAGGACACGTATGAGGCGCTTGAGAAATACGGCACCGACCTTGTCAAGCGTGCGCGCGAGCAGAAGATGGACCCCGTCATCGGCCGTGACGACGAGATCCGGAACGTCATCCGCATCCTGTCGCGGAAAACGAAGAACAACCCCGTCCTGATCGGCGAGCCGGGCGTCGGCAAGACCGCCATCGTCGAGGGGCTTGCCCAGCGGATCGTTGCAAACGAGGTGCCCAAGAGCCTGCAGGACAAGAGCGTGTTTTCGCTGGACATGGGCGCGCTGATCGCGGGCGCAAAATACCGCGGCGAATTTGAGGAGCGGCTGAAGGCCGTCTTGAACGAGGTCAAAAAGTCCGAGGGACGCATCATCCTGTTCATTGACGAGCTGCACACCATCGTCGGCGCGGGCAAGACCGAAGGCTCGATGGACGCGGGCAATCTGCTCAAGCCGATGCTCGCGCGCGGCGAGCTGCACTGCATCGGCGCGACCACGCTGGACGAGTACCGGCAGTACATTGAAAAGGACCCGGCGCTCGAGCGCCGCTTCCAGACCGTTCTGGTGCAGGAGCCGACCGTGGAGGACACCATCGCCATCCTGCGTGGTCTGGAGTCGCGGTACGAGGTCTTCCACGGCGTCAAGATCACCGACAACGCGATCATCGCCGCCGCGACGCTCTCGAACCGCTACATCACCGACCGTTACCTGCCGGACAAGGCCATCGACCTCATCGACGAGGCGTGCGCCATGATCCGCACCGAAATGGACTCCATGCCCACGGAGCTGGACGTCATCAACCGCAAGATCATCCAGATGGAGATCGAGGAGGCCGCCCTCAAGAACGAGGAGGACGAGCTGTCGAAGGGACGGCTCGCTGAGCTCCAGAAGGAGCTTGCCGACCAGCGCGAGAAGTTCAGCACCATGAAGGCGCAGTGGGAAAACGAGAAGAACGCCATCGGCCGCGTGCAGCAGCTCCGCGAGCGCATTGAGAGCCTGAACCGCGAGATCGAGGCCGCGCAGCAGAATTATGACCTGGAAAAAGCCGCAAAGCTGATGTACGGCGACCTGCCGGAGGCGAAAAAGCAGCTCGAGCACGAGGAAAAGCTTGCACAGAGCAGCAAGGAATCGAGCTTGCTCCGCAACAAGGTCACCGAGGAGGAGATCGCCAGGATCATCGAGCGCTGGACGGGCATTCCCACCAGCCGCCTGATGGAGGGCGAGCGCGAGAAGCTGCTGCGCCTGCCGGAGATCCTGCACAAGCGCGTCATCGGTCAGGACGAGGCCGTTCAGTGTGTGTCCGACGCCATTCTCAGAAGCCGCGCCGGCATTCAGGACCCGAACCGTCCGCTCGGCTCGTTCCTGTTCCTCGGCCCGACGGGCGTGGGCAAGACGGAGCTGGCCAAAACGCTTGCCGAGGCGCTGTTTGACGATGAAAAGAACCTCGTCCGCATCGACATGTCGGAGTACATGGAGAAATTCTCCGTCTCGCGTCTCATCGGCGCGCCTCCCGGATACGTCGGCTATGAGGAAGGCGGTCAGCTGACCGAGGCCGTCCGCCGCCGCCCGTACAGCGTCATCCTCTTTGACGAGATCGAAAAGGCGCATCCGGATGTGTTCAACGTCCTGCTTCAGGTGCTGGACGACGGCCGCATCACCGACTCGCAGGGCCGCACCGTTGATTTCAAGAACACCATCATCATCCTGACCTCGAACCTCGGCAGCCAGCTCCTGCTGGACGGCATCGGCGCAGACGGCGAGATCACCCAGAAGGCCAAGGACGACGTGGAGGCGCTGCTGCACCGCACGTTCCGTCCGGAGTTCCTCAACCGGCTTGACGAGATCGTGTTCTATAAGCCGCTGACGAAGGAGAACATCACCGGTATCATCGACCTTCAGATCGCCGCGCTCAACAAGCGTCTTGCCGACAAGCAGCTGCGCTGCGAGCTGACGCCGGAGGCCAAGCAGTTCATCATCGACGCGGCCTACGACCCGCAGTTCGGCGCGCGTCCGCTGCGCCGCTACGTGCAGCACACCGTCGAGACGCTGCTGGCCAAGAAGATCGTGGAGGGCAGCATCCAGCCCGGCGCGGCGCTCACCGTCGCCGTCCGGGACGGCGAGCTCGTCATCGAGTAAGCCGCGGACGCGGCGTCCCTCCGCCGCATCGCACAAAAAGCCGCCGGAAATACCATCCGGCGGCTTTGCGCTTGTCAAAAAGTCTTTTTGACAAGCGCTCAAACGCGAACCGCGGGGGTCTGGTTCGCGTTTGAAAAGGCTGCACCGGCTGCGCGCAAAACGTGGCTGCTCCGTCCGAATGACGGAGCAGCCACGTTTGTATGTTCTTATTCCTCGTCGAACTTGCGCAGACCTGCGATCTGCGTGATCGGCAGCGAGAAGCACACCGCGCCCGCCTTCGTCTCCGGGCCAGCGTCGCGCATCACGGCGCGCATGATGCCCTCCTTCTGCTCGGCGGTGGCGACGATGTAGATCATTTCCTTTTCCTCCGCCAGCAGGACGCCGAAGAACTTCGGCGCACTGCTCGTGCCGGTACCCTTGGCGTGCAGGACGGTGCCGCCTCTGGCGCCCGCGGAGCGCGCGGCGTCCATGACCATGTCCGAGCAGCCCTCGTTCAGCACCACAACGATCAGCTCATGTTCAAACTGCATTTCCGGTTTTCCTCCTTCCGGGATGTGCCCGCCGGTCAGCGCGTCCAGTGAACGCGCGCCGCCGGCACTCTTGATCGGGATCGCCATCATGATACCGTTTCCGGGGATGTCGATGTAAAGCTTCAGCTTTGCAAGGCGCATGAGCTTTTTCATGCCCGAGGCGCCCGTCACGGTGCTGACCACCGCCTTCGGCGTGCTTTGCAGGTTGTACAGCGAGAGATGCTCGCTCTTGGCCGTGCCGCTTGCCATGTTCGTCAGCGTCATCGGCATCGACAGCTCCCGGCAGATCTCAACGAGCTTCAGCGCACTGCGGCGCGAGACCACGCTGATCATATAATACAGCTCCATCACGCCACCTCCCAGAGCTCGATGACCGCATCGTCCGGCAGCTCCTGACCGGCAGGACGCGCCGCCTTGCGGCTCTTGACAACAAAGATCACACCCATGATCTGCACCGTGATGAGCGGCATCATCGCCACCATCGCGACCAGACCGAACGCGTCCGTCATGACGTTTCCGCCGAGCGCGGCGCTCGCGCCCATCGCAAACGGGAGCATGAACGTCGCCGTCAGCGGGCCGGAGGCCACGCCGCCCGAGTCAAAGGCAATGGCCGTGAACGTCGGCGGCACGAAGAACGCCAGCGCCAGCGCCACCAGATAGCCCGGCACCATGAAATACAGGATCGGCAGCCCCGTCAGCACGCGCAGCATGGCAAGACCGTTTGCCGCTGCAACGGCGATCGAAAGGCTCAGACCCATGGCGCGCTCCGAGATCGCGCCCGCGCTCAGCTCCTCGACCTGCTTGTTGAGGACATGGACGGCAGGCTCGGCATTGATGATGAACCAGCCCATCAGCATGGCCAGCGGGATGAGCAGATACTTCATCCAGCCCTCCGCCAGCGCGCCGCCGAGCACCTGACCCAGCGGCGAGAAGCCGACGTTCACGCCCGTCAGGAACAGCACCAGCCCCACATACGTCAGCGCGATGCCGGCAAGGATGCGCTGGAAGGGGCGCTTTTTGATCTTCAGCGCGAAGATCTGGAACAGCAGGAAGAACGCAAAGATCGGCGCGAGCGCCAGCGCGACCTCCGCAAGGTAGGTCGGAAGCCCCGCGATGTAATCCATACCGACCTCGACCGTGTGCGTGTATTCCTGCACCGCCGTCTCCGAGGCGGCGGCCGCGCCGCTGTCATAGACGAAGCCGAGGATCAGCACCGACAGGATCGGCCCGATCGAGCACAGTGCCACAAGGCCGAAGCTGTCGGACTTTGCATTTTCGTCGCTTCGGATGGACGCCACGCCCACGCCGAGCGCCATGATGAACGGGACGGTCATCGGCCCGGTCGTCACGCCGCCCGAGTCAAACGCGACCGACAGGAAGCTCGGCTCTGACAGCGCCGCGAGCGTGAACACGCCCGCGTAAAAGACCACGAGCAGCCACTTGAGCGGGATCCTGAACAGGATGCGCAGCATACTGATCATCAAAAACAGGCCCACGCCCGCTGAGACCGTGATGATCAGCACCCGCGTGTCGATCTCCGGCACATTGTTTGCCAGCACCTGAAGATCCGGCTCCGCGACCGTGATGATGACGCCCAGCAGAAAGCTCAGACCCAGGATCACGCCCAGCTTCCGCGAGCGTGTCATGCGCGCGCCGATGTGATTTCCGATCTGCGTCATGGACAGGTCGGAGCCGAGCGTAAACAGCCCCATACCCACAACGATCATGACCGAACCGATCAGGAACGACAGCATCAGACCCGTCCCGACCGGCACCAGAAACAGGCACAGCAGTGCCACGATCAGAGTGATGGGCAGGACGGAGGCGATCGCCTCGCGCATTTTCTCCGTGATAATATTGTCTTTCGGCAATTTTATCCCCCTAACACAGTGATATAGTAACAGTATACTGTATTTCTGGTTGGAAACCTAGTAAAAATTTGTGAACTTTTTGTTTTTTCGCATGATTCGGCGTTTTTGCGCAAAGCGCCCCCCGCACAGATGTGCAAAGCCCCCGACCTGCGTCGGGGGCTGCGTTTGTTAAAAAACTCTTTTTAGCAAGCTCGCGTGCCGCCCGAAAGCCGGGTGGTCGTAAAACAGTTTCCGTCGCGGCACCCCTTGCCTCTCCCTGTGGGAGAGGTGGCCGAGCGCAGCGAGGCCGGAGAGGGCAAATAATGACAACTTCGCGGGCAGATGACGTCCCGCGGGCGCAAGACCCTCTCAGTCACCTGCGGCGACAGCTCTCCCAAAGGGAGAGCCAAGGGGGGCTGCCATAGTATGTTGGCATGAGAAATGGAGCGTATCTGTGCCGGTCACGCCTCCAGCGAGAAGGCGTAGACCGTCTCACTGTCAAACGCCTCGCCGGCGCGCAGGATGCAGCTCGGCCAGTCGGGATGGTGGATGCAGTCGGGATAGTGCTGCGTTTCCAGACAGAACGCGCTGCGGTGGCCGTAGACCTGTCCGCGCTTGCCGGTGCGCGCGTCCATGCCGTTGGCGGTGTAGAGCTGCACGCCGGGCTGGTCGGTCGTCATGGTCATCACGACGCCGGTTTTCAGCGACTTTGCCACAGCCGCCGGCGCGCCCGCGTTCAGAACGAAGTTCGCGTCATAGCCGCCGCTCAGACGCACGCAGTCCTCGTCCCGGTCGGCGTCGCGGCCGATGGGCTTCATCGTGCGGAAATCCATCGCCGTTCCGGCCACGGGCGCGATCACGCCCAGCGGCAGGCAGCCCGCGTCATTCGGCGTGAAGGCGTCGGCATTCACGCACAGGAGCTGCTCCTGCACGGTGCCCTCGCCGTCGAGGTTAAAATAACTGTGGTTCGTCAGATTCAGGATCGTGTCGCGGTCGCTCACGGCGTGGTAGCGGATGGAAAGCGCGTCGCCCTTCCACGAAAACCGCACCGAAACGGTGAGCGTGCCGGGGTAGCCCTCCTCGCCGTCGGGCGAGACGCGGGAAAAGAGCAGGCCGTCCTCGGTCTGCTCGGCGTCCCAGACGTACTTGTCAAAGCCCTTCTGACCGCCGTGGAGGTGATTTTCGCCGTTGTTCCGCGCAAGCGTGTACGTCTTGCCGTTCAGCGTGAAGACGCCGCCGCCGATGCGGTTTCCGAAGCGCCCGATGGTCGCGCCGAGATAGCCGCCGTTTTCCGTGTAGCCCTCCAGCGTGTCGTAGCCGAGCACCACATCGACCGTTCTGCCGCCGCGTGCCGGAACCTCGATGGCGCGGATGGTCGCGCCGTAGTCGAGCAGCTCCGCGCGCAGGCCGCGGTCATTTTCCATCGTCCAGCAGTGTACCTGCGTGCCGTCCTTCAGCGTTCCAAAAAGTCTTTTCGTGATTTTCATATCACATCGTCTCCAATCTATCGTTTCTATTGCCATATTGCTTGGAATGTGAAAATGCACGGGGCAGAAGCCCCGTGCATTTTGTCTTATTTCGCGTAATCGACAGCCTTCGTCTCGCGGATGACGTTGATCTTGATCTGACCGGGATACTCCAGCTCAGACTCGATCTTGCGCGCCAGATCGTGCGCCAGCAGGATCATGCTGTCCTCGGAGACCTCCTCGGGCTTGACCATGATGCGGACCTCGCGGCCGGCCTGAATGGCATAGGACTTATCGACGCCGGGGAAGGAGTTGGTCAGCTCCTCGAGCTTCTCCAGCCGGCGGATATAGTTTTCGACATTTTCGCGTCTTGCACCGGGGCGTGCAGCGGAAATGGCGTCGGCGGCCTGAACGAGGCAGGCGACGATCGACTGCGGCTCCACATCGCCGTGGTGCGCCTCGATGGCGTTGATAACGATGGGGTTTTCCTTGTACTTGCGCGCAAGCTCCACGCCAAGCTGAACGTGGCTGCCCTCCATCTCGTGGTCAACGGACTTGCCGAGGTCATGCAGCAGACCCGCGCGCTTTGCCAGCGTCACATCGACGCCAAGCTCGCTTGCGAGCAGACCCGCGATGTGCGCGACCTCGATGGAGTGGTTCAGGACGTTCTGGCCGTAGGACGTGCGGTACTTCTGACGGCCGAGGAGCTTGATGAGCTCCGGATGCAGGTTGTGGATGCCCGTCTCGAACGTGGCGCGCTCGCCCTCGAGCTTGATCGTGTGATCGACCTCGCGGCGTGCCTTTTCGACCATGTCCTCGATGCGGGTGGGGTGGATGCGGCCGTCGGCGATGAGCTTCTCCAGCGCCAGACGCGCCACCTCGCGGCGCACCGGATCAAAGGAGGAGACGGTGATGGCCTCGGGCGTGTCGTCGATGATGAGATCGACGCCGGTGATGGTTTCGAGGGTGCGGATGTTGCGGCCCTCGCGGCCGATGATGCGGCCCTTCATTTCATCGTTGGGGAGCGGTACGACGGAGACGGTGGCCTCCGCTGCGTGATCCGCGGCACAGCGCTGGATGGCGGTGGTGATGATCTCGCGGGCCTTCTGCTCGGCCTCGTCCTTGAGCTGCGCCTCGATCTCCTTGATCTTCATGGCGGTCTCATGACGAACCTCGGACTCGACGTTGTTCAGAAGGTAGGTCTTGGCCTCCTCCTGCGTCATGCCGCTGATCTTCTCCAGCATTTCAAGCTGCCCCTTCTTGATGAGGGTGACCTCGTCCTGCTGCTTCTGCACGGCAGCGACCTTCTTTGCGAGTTCTTCTTCCTTCTTCTCGTGGATGTCCAGCTTCTTGTCGAGAGATTCTTCCTTCTGCTGCAAGCGGCGTTCCTGCTTTTGCAGCTCGTTTCTGCGTTCCTTGTTCTCTCTTTCCTGTTCGGTACGCGTTTTATGGATCTCTTCCTTGGCTTCCAGCAGCATTTCGCGCTTCTTGTTCTCGCCGCCCTTGATGGCTTCGTTGATGATGCGCTTGGCTTCTTCTTCGGCGCTGCCGATCTCCTTCTCAGCGACCTTTTTGCGATAGGTCACGCCGAGGATAAAGAAGATCACGCCGCCGACGATCAGGCCGCCTGCGATGCCAAGGAGGAAGGATATCAAATCAAAGTCCATAATTTGCGGACACACCTCCTATTCATCAGTATTGGGTTAAGGATGCGATGGAATCAGTCAAGCCCGGCGTCCGCGTCCCCTACCGCGGGCGGCAGGCCATACAAATCCTACGTTATATTGTATCGTTTCCGGTGGGGCGTGTCAAGTTTCAATTGTGCATTTTGCCCGTCTCCGTGCCCGGAAATCCACCGAATTTCACAGCCGCCGCCGTCCGCAGGCGCACAAAAAACCGTACAGTTTCCGGGATGCGGAAGCTGTACGGCTCAAGGTGTCAAAAATACGCGGTTGACTTTTGACGAAAAATGTGTCAGGCTGAAGTGGAGGGCTGCGCCGCCTTCGGAAGACGCCGCTCGATGGTCACGCACAGCAGGCTCGCGACCACGACCTTGAGCATGTCGCCCGGCAGATAGAGCAGCATTCCGCTGCGGATGACCTGCCAGAAGGTCAGGCCCTTGCCGAGATAGCCGTTGGCGATGAGCGCCATATACGGCACGCCGATGGCGTAGAGCACGCCGTAGCCCGCCAGGATCGCAAGCGCGGTGCGCCAGAAGGTGAGCGGTCTGCGGCAGAGCGCGCCGATGACCCACGCCGCCGGGATCAGCCCGAGCAGGAAGCCGAACGTCGGCTGAAACACATAGGAAAAGCCGCCGCCGAGCGCGAAGATCGGAATGCCGACAAGGCCGATCAGCACATACACGCCCTGAGACAGCGCGCCGTACTTCCGTCCGAGCAGGATGGCCGCCATGGCGGTGAAGAACGACTGCATCGTAATGGCAGCCAGCGGGAACGGGATCTTCAAAAAGGCGCCGATGGCGGTCAGCGCGGCAAAGAGCGCGGTCAGAATGATGTCTTTGATTTTCATATTGTCCTCGATTGTAAACTAAAATTGCGCAACGCGGTTTACAATCGAGAGTATACCATGCTACAATACAAAAGGCAAGCGTTTTTTCCGCCATGCACCGCCGGGCGGCTTCCCGCGTGCATCGGTGCACGCAAAACGCAGCAAAAATCGGAGGTTTTTCGATGAAAGAGAAGGTTTTGGAGCTTCTGCAAAGCGTGCAGGGCGAGCTCTCCGGCGAGGAGATCAGCCGCCGGCTCGGGGTCTCCCGCGCGGCGGTCTGGAAGGCCATCGAGCAGCTTCGTCAGGAGGGCTGTGAGATCAGCGCCTCGACGCGGCGGGGCTACCGGCTGGTGTTCGCGCCGGACACGCTCAGCCGCGAGCGCATCACCGCCCTGCTGGACGGCCATCCGTGGGCGCAGAACGTGCATGTGATGCAGGAGATCGATTCGACGAACAGTTATCTCAAGCAGCTTGCGGCGCAGGGCGCGCCGGACGGCGCCTCCGCCATTGCCGACCGCCAGACGGCCGGCCGCGGGCGGCGCGGGCGGAGCTTTTATTCTCCCGGCGGGCTCGGCCTGTATCTCAGCGTCCTGCTTCGCCCGCAGGCGCACCCGGCGGAGCTTCTGCATCTGACGGCCATGAGCGCCGTGGCCGCCAGCCGTGCGGTCGAGGCGGTCTGCGGCGTGCGCCCCGGCATCAAATGGACGAACGATCTGGTCTTCGGCACGCGGAAGGCGGCGGGTATTCTGACGGAGCTTTCGGTCGTGGCGGAGACGATGGAGACGGACTATGTCATCGTCGGCATCGGCGTCAACTGCGCGCACGCCGAATTTCCCGAGGAGCTGCGCGACATCGCGACCTCGCTTCGCATCGAAACGGGCAAGGCCGTCAGCCGCTGCGCGCTGGCGGCGGCGCTTCTGCGCGAGTTTTCGCGGATGGAGGACGCACTGCTGACAGACCGGGAGGCGTGGCTGCGCGAGTTTTCCGAGCACTGCGTCACCATCGGCAAGGACGTGCGCATCGTGCGCGCGGGCGAGGAGCGCATCGCGCACGCCGACGGCATCGGCCCGGAGGCGGAGCTGCTCGTCACCTATCCCGACGGCACGACCGGCGCGGTCGCGTCCGGCGAGGTCTCGGTGCGCGGCATGTACGGGTATCTTTGAATATTGGAAACATCAAAATACGGTAAAGGAGCGAATTTTATGAATGAAGTGCTGAACTGTCTGGAAACGCGCCGCAGCGTGCGCAAGTATCTGCCGAAGCAGATCACGGATGCGGAGCTGGACGCCGTCCTGCGCGCCGGAACGTATGCCCCGACCGCGATGGGGCGTCAGTCGCCGAAGATCGTCGTCCTGCAAAAGCCGGAGGACATCGCGCGGCTCGAGCGCATGAACGCCGCCGTGCTCCAAAATCCCGACGCAAAGCCGTTTTACGGCGCGCCGACGGTCTGCCTCGTGCTGGCGGACGCGGCCATCCCCACCGCCGTGGAGGACGGGAGCCTTGTCATGGGGAATCTCATGAACGCGGCACACGCGCTGGGACTCGGCTCGTGCTGGATCAACCGCGCGCGCGAGGAGTTCGCATCGGAGGAGGGCAAGGAGCTGCTGAGGCAGTGGGGCATCGAGGGCGAATGGATCGGCGTCGGCCACTGCATCCTCGGCTACCCCGACGGCGCGCCCGCGCCCGCCAGGCCCCGCAAGGCGGACTATATCGTAAAGGTCTAACCGCATCTTCGCATTGCGCCGCGGCAGGCACCGCCCCGGAAATTCTGTCTTTTTTGGGGAAGTGCTTTCCACGGCGCAAAAAATATGCTATGATAGCGCCATGAAAAAGAGAATTTCTTATTATGTCAGCCGGAAGAACGTCTTCCTCTGGCTCGCAGCGGCAGCTCTCGTATGCTCGGCAGCCGTCCGCATCGCATTTGTCTGCGGGAAAGGCGCAGACGCATCGACGATGTGGTTCCAAATCGTACTGCCGGTCGCAGCGTCCCTGATCTACACGCTGATCCTTCTTTGCTCCGGTGAGGAGCGCCTGTACCGGACGGCCGTTCCGGTCCTTCTGTTTGCCGTTTACTTCGGCATCCGCATCTCCGGTATGCCCGGCGCGCCGCGGCGCTACATTTTCCTGTGCTGGATCGCGTACATGGCCTTCGCCGCCGTCTACGCCGTCATCATCTCCGGCTTCCACGGCGCGTGGCTGCTGCCGCTGATGCATCTGGCGGGGCTGGGCGTCCTGCTGTATGACAGCCGCGCGGCGCTGCACGCGGAGAACATCGGCGTGCTCTATGACAACCTGCCGGATCTGCTGGCGCTGTTCGGCGGGCTGGTCGCGTCGCTGTGCGTCAAGGTCCACCTCGACAGCGCCTACCATCCCACCTGGGGCGACCGCAGCGACGGGCGCAAGCTCCGCACGCTCGACCCGGTACAGGTGGTCGGCAACTACGTCATGCCCACCCGAAGCGGCGCGTCGAACTGCATCCACGAGACGGTGGAGATCAGCGCCGTCGAGCGCTACATCCGCGAAAAGCGCCGCGCCGGAATGCCGAACTTCGGCATCACGCACGTTTTCCTCGCGGCCTATGTGCGCTGCGTCGCCAAGTATCCGGCGCTCAACCGCTTCCTCTCCGGCCAGCAGGTCTATTCCCGCGACAATGACATCCAGTTCTGCATGATGGTCAAGGAGGACATGACCACCGAGGCGCCCGAGAGCGCGATGAAGCTCCACCTGAGGCCCACCGACACCGTGGAGGACATTTACCGCAAATTTAACGCCGAGGTCGACCGCATCAAGGACAACTCCAGCGCCAGCGACTTTGACAAGACCGCCAAGGCGCTCTCGCTCATTCCGGGTGTGTTCTTCAAGTTCGCGATCTGGGTGCTCAAGACGATGGACTATTTTGGTCTGCTGCCCAGGTTCCTGCTGGAGGTCAGCCCGTTCCACGGCTCGATCTTCTTCACCTCGATGGGCTCGCTCGGCATCCCGCCGATCGTCCACCACCTGTATGACTTCGGCAATCTGCCGATCTTTGTGGCGTTTGGCTGCAAGTACCGCAAAAATGAGGTGCAGCTCGACGGCACGGTCGTCCAGCGCAAGTACATCGACTACACCGTCAACACCGACGAGCGCATCTGCGACGGCTTCTACTTCGCGACCACGCTCAAGCACATGAAAAAGCTGCTGATGCACCCCGAACGGCTCGACGAGCCGATCGAGGAGGTCGTGCGCGACATCGATTGAGCCGGATGACACGTCAGGAATTTTCCGCATGGTGCGCAGGCGGCGTCCGCCTGCTCGACGGTGCGACGGGCTCTGCGCTCTTACAGGCCGGGATGCCGCGCGGCGGCTGCACGGAGCAGTGGGTGCTGGCGCATCCGCAGGTCTTGCAGACGCTGCAGCGGCGCTATGCCGCCGCAGGCAGCCAAATCGTCTGCGCGCCGACCTTCTGCGCAAACCGCCGCGCTCTGGAGGGCCATGGCCTGAGCGCGCGGCTGCATGAGATGAACGTCTCGCTCGTGGCGCTCTCGCGCGGCGCCGTCGGGCCGGATGTGCTCATTGCGGGCGATATGACGACGCTCGGCCGCCCTGTGAGCGAGGACGGCCCGTACAGCTACCACGCGCTGCTCGCCGTCTACCGCGAGCAGGCCGAGGCGCTTTTGGACGGCGGCGTGGATCTGTTTCTGGTGGAGACGCTGATGGGCGTGGAGGAAAGTCTTGCCGCTGTGGAGGCCATCCGCAGCGTCAGCGACCGTCCCGTGCTCTGCACGTTCTCGTTTCAGACGGACGGCAAGGCGTATTTTGACGGCTCTGCCGACGAGGCCGCGCCCGCGCTCGAGGCGCTCGGCGCCGATGCGGTCGGCGTCAACTGCGCCTCCGGCCCGGACATGCTGGGAAGCGTTGTGCGGATGATGAAAAACGCGTGCGGCCTGCCCATCATCGCAAAGCCGAACGCCGGCCTTCCCACGATCAGCGAACAGGGCGAGGCGGTCTACTCACTCACGCCCGACGCCTTCGCCGCAGCCATGCTGCCGCTGGCGGATGCGGGCGCGTCGATCCTCGGCGGCTGCTGCGGCACCACGCCGGAGCACATTGCCGCGCTGCGCGCGGCGCTCGACGCCAGGGCATGAGCCTGCATTTGGCGCTCTGTACACAATTTGTTCTCGGATTTCATACATATTTCACAACTTGCCTCTAAGTTTTTTAATATCCCCTTGCTATGATAATCCTGCAAGAAGCGATATGTACTTTTTCATTTTCCTCTCATTCTTCTTTATTGAAAACGCCGTAAGCGAGCTGGTCCCTCGCTTACGGCGTTCTCTTTCTATACGGAGCTTTGTGCGTTCCGGGAGCGCGGTCTCCGGCGCTCAGGGCAGCAGCTTTTTCAGATACTGGCCCGTGAAGCTCGCGGGGCAGGCGGCGACCTCCTCGGGCGTGCCCTGCGCGACGATGCTTCCGCCGCCCGCGCCGCCCTCAGGGCCGAGGTCGATGATGTGGTCGGCAACCTTGATGACGTCCAGATTGTGCTCAATGACGAGGACGGTGTTGCCCGCGTTGGCAAGCAGCTGCAAAATATCGATCAGCCGGTGCACATCCGCGATGTGCAGGCCGGTCGTCGGCTCGTCGAGGATGTAGATCGTGCGGCCGGTCGCGCGGCGGGAGAGCTCGGTCGCGAGCTTGACGCGCTGCGCCTCGCCGCCGGAGAGCGTCGTGGAGCTTTGGCCAAGCTTGATGTAGCCCAGACCCACGTCCACGAGCGTCTGCACCTTCTGGCGGATCTTCGGCAGATTTTCAAAGAAGGCAAGCGCCTCCTCCGCCGTCATGTCGAGCACATCGGCGATGTTTTTGCCCTTGTAGAGCACCTCCAACGTCTCGCGGTTGTAGCGTCTGCCGCGGCAGACCTCACACGGGACGTAGACATCGGCGAGAAAGTGCATCTCGATCTTCACAAGGCCGTCGCCGCCGCACGCCTCGCACCGGCCGCCCTTGACATTGAAGGAAAAGCGCCCCGGCCCATAGCCGCGCGTGCGCGCGTCCGCCGTTGCGGCGAACAGGTCGCGGATGTCGTTGAAAAGCCCCGTGTAGGTGGCGGGGTTCGAGCGCGGCGTGCGCCCGATGGGGCTCTGATCGATGCCCACGACCTTGTCCAGATGCTCAAGCCCCTCGATGGCATCGAATTTTCCGGGGCGCGTGCGCGCGTGGTTCAGTGCGCCCGCGAGCTTTTTATAGAGGATCTCATTGACAAGGCTCGACTTGCCGGAGCCGGACACGCCCGTGATGCAGGTGAACGTCCCGAGCGGGATGGACACATCGACATGGCGGAGGTTGTTCTCCGCCGCGCCGCGCACGGTCAGGAATTTCCCGTTTCCCTTGCGGCGCTCCGCCGGAACGGGGATCTTCTTGACGCCGGAGAGATACTGGCCGGTGATCGAGCGCGGGCAGCGCATGATGTCCTCCAGCGAGCCGGCCGCAACGACCTCGCCGCCGTGTACGCCCGCGCCGGGGCCGATGTCCACGATGTAATCGGCGGCGCGCATGGTGTCCTCGTCGTGCTCAACGACCAGAACGGTGTTGCCGAGGTCGCGGAGCTGACGGAGCGTGGCGAGGAGCTTGTCGTTGTCGCGCTGGTGCAGGCCGATCGACGGCTCGTCGAGGATGTAGAGGACGCCCATCAGGCTCGAGCCGATCTGGGTCGCAAGGCGGATGCGCTGGCTTTCGCCGCCGGAAAGCGTGGCTGCCGAGCGTGAAAGCGTCAGATAGCGCAGGCCGACCGCCTCCAGAAAGCCGAGCCGCGCGCGGATCTCGCGCAGGATCTGCTCGGCAATGACCGCCATGCTGCCGTCGAGCTTCAGGCGGTTTATGAACGCCAGCTCGTCGGAGATGGGCATGGCGCAGAAGTCCATGATGTTCATTCCGCCGACCGTCACCGCCAGCGACACGTCGCTCAGACGCTTGCCGCGGCACTTGGGGCACGGCCGCTCCGCCATGCACTCCTCCAGCTCCTTGTGCATCGCCTCGGACTGCGTTTCCGCGTAGCGGCGGGAGATGTTGTTGAGCACGCCCTCAAACGGGCGCTCCATCACGCCGCGGCCGTTGGCGCGCTCGTAATAGATCGTGAGATTTTCCTTGCCGGTGCCGTAGAGAATGGCGTTGAGCGCCGTTTTCGGCAGCTCACGGACGGGCTCCGTCAGGGAGAAGTGATATTTTTTCCCGAGCGCCTCAAAGTACATCCGCGCGATGGAGTCGTCACGGACGTTGTTGTAGCCGCTGGCCTGAATGGCGCCCTGCAGGATGGATTTGGAGTCGTCGGGGATGACGAGCGCCGGGTCCGCCACGAGCTGCGTGCCGAGACCCGTGCAGACGGGGCAGGCGCCGTAGGGGTTATTGAAGGAGAACATCCGCGGCGAAAGCTCCGGCAGGGAAACGCCGCAGTCCTCACAGGCGTAATTCTGCGAGAACATCGTGTCGCGGTCGCCATCCAGCTCATTGAGGATGACCAGGCCGCCCGAAAGCCCCGCCGCCGTCTCGACCGAGTCGGTCAGACGCCGCGCAAGGTCGGGCTTCATGATGAGTCGGTCCACGATGACCTCGATGTTGTGCTTTTTGTTCTTGTCGAGCGAGATCTCCTCGGTCAGCTCGTAGACGCTGCCGTCCACGCGCACGCGCGCGTAGCCGCCGCGCCGCGCATCGTCAAAGACCTTCTGATGCTCGCCCTTTTTCCCGCGCACGACCGGCGCGAGGAGCTGAAAGCGCGTGCGCTCGGGAAGCTGCATGATCTGATCGACGATCTGATCGACCGACTGGCGGCGGATCTCCTTGCCGCACTTCGGGCAGTGCGGCACGCCGCACCGCGCCCACAGAAGGCGCAGATAGTCGTAGATCTCCGTCACGGTGCCGACCGTGGAGCGCGGGTTTTTGCTGGTGGTCTTCTGGTCGATGGAGATGGCAGGGGAGAGTCCGTCGATGGAATCGACGTCCGGCTTGTCCATCTGGCCGAGGAACATCCGGGCGTAGCTGGAAAGCGACTCGACATAGCGCCGCTGGCCCTCGGCATAGATCGTGTCGAAGGCGAGCGAGGACTTTCCGGAGCCGGACAGACCCGTCAGCACAACGAGCCTGTCGCGCGGGATCTCGAGGGAAATGTTTTTCAGATTGTTGACGCGCGCACCCTGCACGCGAATGGTATCCTGCATAGGCTGCTCCTGCTTCTGCGCCGCGCGGCGGCGCGAATATTCGTTCCTGATATTATACCATGATGCAGGAAAATGTACAACTCTGTTTTCAAACAAAAGTTTTCTATCTTGTATCTTTGCGGAATTTTGGTATAATACACTCATGTAAAGAAAGGTGGGGTGGGTATGCGCAATTTTCCGAAGCTGATGTTCAACCGCGTCGTGGTCGTTTCGCTGTCGATTCTGCTTCAGATCGCCGTGTTGCTGGCAGGGATGCTGTGGCTCAACGACTACCGGAGCTGGATCAACATCGCGCTGAGCGTGATCTCGTGGGTGGCCGTCGTGTACATTATGAGCGACAAAAGCAATCCCTCGTACAAGATCGCGTGGATCGTGCTGATCCTTGCGTTTCCGGTGGCGGGAGTCACGATCTATCTGCTGTTCGGCGGCAACAAGGCCTCCAGCCGCGAGAACCGGAAAATGGAGCGCATCAGCCGCGAGACCCACTCCAGCCTCCCGCAGGACGAGGCGGTCATGGAGGAGCTGCGCGCCCGCGGCGACGCGGCGTACAACCACACGCGGTATCTGCTGCACACGTCGCATTACCCCGTCTATCACAACTCCGAGGCGGCCTATTACCCCATCGGCGAGGAATGCTTCGCCGCGATGTGCGAGGATCTGGAGACTGCGGAGCATTATATCTTTCTGGAGTATTTCATCATCGACAAGGGCAGGATGTGGGACACCATCCTCGAAATCCTCTGCCGCAAGGCGGCAGCCGGCGTGGATGTGCGCGTTTTGTACGACGATTTCGGCTGCATCACGCGCCTGCCCGGAAATTACCCGCGCCAGCTGCGCGAGATGGGCATTCGCGCGCACGCCTTCAAGCCCTTCGTGCCGGTGCTCTCCGGCCGGCTCAATAACCGCGACCACCGCAAGCTCATGATCGTGGACGGAAAGACCGCCTACACCGGCGGCGTGAACCTCGCGGACGAGTACATCAACATCGGCTCGAAATTCGGCCACTGGAAGGACTGCGGCATCCGCGTGAAGGGCGAGGCTGCGTGGTCCATGACGGTCATGTTCCTGACGATGTGGGATTATGTTGACCATCTGGAGGAGGACATCGGCGCCTTCCGCCCGTTTTATGACGACGCGGCGGACGGAACGCTCGGCTATGTGCAGCCGTTTGCCGACAGTCCGCTCGACTATGAGGACGTCGGCGCGACGGCGTTCAGCAGCCTCATCCAGTCCGCGCGGGAGCGGGTCTGGATCATGACGCCGTATCTCATTCTGGACGATAAGATGTCGCAGGCGCTCTGCCGCGCCGCCAAGACCGGCGTGGACGTGCGCATCATCACGCCGGGCATCCCGGACAAACGGTATGTCTACGCCGTCACACGCGCGAACTACGATCTGCTGCTGGAGGCGGGCGTGCGCATTTTTGAGTACAAGCCGGGCTTCATCCACTCGAAGGTCTGCTTTGCGGACGGGATGTATGCCGTGGTCGGCACGGTCAATATGGACTTCCGGAGCCTGTACCTGCATTTTGAGGATGCGGTCTACCTCTGCGGCAACGAGGCGGTCGAGCAGGTCGAGGCCGATTTTGAGGACGTGTTCCCGGTCTGCCGTGAGATCACCTACGCCAGAAGCCGCCGCGTCGGCTTCTGGCGGCGGCTGATTCGGACGATTCTGCGGCTGTTTTCGCCGCTGCTTTGAGAAAAGAGGAGATTTTTGTGGAGCTTTTGGAGCAAATCAAAGCCTATGTGCCGTCCTGTGAGCAGGAGGAGGCAGACCGGCGGCTGATCCTGCGCTGCGCGGCGCAGTTCGGAGACCTGTTCACGCGCGAAAATGAACTGGCGCACTTTACGGCGTCGGCATGGGTCGTGACGCCCGACCGCAAAAAGGCGCTGATGGCGTATCACAACCTGTACAACTCGTGGGCGTGGCTCGGCGGTCACGCCGACGGCGAGACGGAGCTTCTGAACGTGGCGCTGCGCGAGGTGCGCGAGGAGTCCGGCGTGCAGAACGTGCAGCCGGTCACGCCGGAGATCTATTCTCTGGAGGTGCTGCCGGTGACGCAGCATATAAAGCGCGGGAAATTCGTCTCGGCGCATCTGCACCTGAATCTGACGTATCTTTTGCAGGCGGACGAGCACGAGATGCTCCGCTGCAAGCCCGATGAAAACAGCGGCGTGCGCTGGTTCTGTCCGGAGGCGGTCTGCACGGCGGTCTCGGAGCCGGCGATGCGCGTGATCTATCAGAAGCTGATGGACAAGCTGCACACCGTCTGAGACGTGTGCCGGCGCGAACACAGAGAGGGTTTTTGAGAAAGTCTGGACCGCCCGCCGGGCGGCCAAAGGGAGGCTCCGCCGATGTCAGTACATGAAGGCCACCGCGAACGGATGCGCCGGCAGATGAAAACCAGCGGCATGGACAGCCTGTCCGATGTGCAGGTGCTGGAGGTCGCGCTCTATTACGCCATTGCGCGCCGGGATACGAACGAGATCGCGCACGCGCTCCTGCGCCGCTTCGGAAGCCTCTCGGGCGTGCTCGAGGCGCCGCGCGCCGAGCTTCTCAAGATCGACGGCGTCGGCGAGAGCGCCGCAGACCTGCTGCTTCTGTTCATCCAGATGGAGCGGCGGCATCTCATGGACCGCGCCGGACGGGAGACCATCCTCGACACGACCTACAAATGCGCGCAGTATCTGATGCCGCGCTTCATCGGCGAGCAGGAGGAGGTCGTGTACCTGCTGTGCCTTGACGCCAAGTGCAAGGCGCTCGACTGCTCGCTCATCCACCGCGGCGCGGTCAACATGACTGCCATTTCGGTGCGCAAGATCGTCAAGGCCGCGCTCGATCACAACGCGACCTCCGTGGTCGTGGCGCACAACCACCCGAGCGGGCTGGCGCTGCCGAGCCGCGAGGACCGCGCGACCACGCTCGCGCTCAAGGCCGCGCTGGACGCGGTCGATGTGGTGCTGGTGGACCATGTGATCGTCGCGGACGAGGATTTTGTGTCCCTCGCGGACGATGGACTTTTGTAACGCAGGAAAGGGATCATCTATGGATTTTCAGCTCGTTTCCGATTATAAGCCGACCGGCGATCAGCCGCAGGCCATCGAAAAGCTGGTAAACGGCGTCAAAATGGGGCTTGACGAGCAGGTTTTGCTCGGCGTCACCGGCTCGGGCAAGACCTTCACGATGGCAAACGTCATCCAGCAGCTCGGCCGCCCGACGCTCGTGCTGGCGCACAACAAGACGCTCGCGGCGCAGCTTTGCTCCGAATTCCGCGAGTTTTTCCCCAACAACGCCGTGGAATACTTCGTCTCCTACTACGACTACTATCAGCCGGAGGCGTACATCGCCCACACCGACACATACATTGAAAAAGACTCCGCCATCAACGACGAGATCGAGCGCCTGCGTCACAGCGCGACCTCCGCGCTGGCAGAGCGCCGGGACGTCATCGTTGTCTCGTCTGTCTCCTGCATCTACGGCCTTGGCGACCCGATCGACTACAAGAGCATGGTCATTTCGCTCCGCACGGGGCAGGAAACGGAGCGCGACGCGCTGATGCGCCGCCTGACCGACATCCGCTACGAGCGAAACGACGTCAATTTCACCCGAAACACCTACCGCGTCCGCGGCGACACGGTGGAGATCTACCCCGCCTACTGGACGGGCCGCGCCGTCCGCGTGGAGTTCTTCGGCGACGAGATCGACCGCATCTCCGAGATCAACGCCGTCACCGGGATGCCGGAGCGCATTTTGAGCCATGTGGCCATCTATCCCGCGTCGCATTATGTGGCGTCGAAGGAAAAAATGGCGCGCGCCATGCACGACATCGAGCAGGAGATGTGGCAGCGCGTGAAGTACTTCGAGGAGCACGACAAGCTCCTTGAGGCGCAGCGCATCCGCCAGCGGACGCAGTACGACCTTGAAATGCTCGCGGAGATCGGCTTCTGCACCGGCATCGAGAACTATTCCCGCGTGATCGCGGGACGTGCGCCCGGCACGCCGCCGACCACGCTCATTGACTATTTCCCGGAGGATTTTCTGCTGTTCGTCGATGAGAGCCATGTGACGCTTCCGCAGGTGCGCGCCATGTACAACGGCGACCACTCGCGCAAGCAGAGCCTTGTCGATTACGGCTTCCGGCTGCCGTCGGCGTATGACAACCGCCCGCTCACCTTCCCGGAGTTTGAAAGCCGCATCCATCAGGCCATCTACGTCTCCGCCACGCCCGGCGAGTATGAGCGCACCCGCGCCGCGCAGGTCGCAGAGCAGGTCATCCGGCCCACGGGACTGCTCGACCCGGAGGTGTTCGTCCGGCCCATCGAGGGGCAGATCGACGATCTGATCGGGGAGATCAATCAGGTCACCGCCGGCGGCGAACGCACGCTCGTCACGACGCTGACGAAGAAAATGGCGGAGGATCTGACGGCCTATTTGCAGACGAACGGCATCCGCGTGCGCTATATGCACTCGGACATCGGCGCGATGGAGCGCATGGAGATCATCCGCGACCTGCGCATGGCAAAATTCGACGTGCTCATCGGCATCAACCTCCTGCGCGAGGGTCTTGACCTGCCGGAGGTGTCGCTCATTGCCATTCTCGACGCGGACAAGGAGGGCTTCCTGCGCTCGGAGACGAGCCTGATCCAGACCATCGGCCGCGCTGCGCGAAACGCGCACGGGCGCGTGCTCATGTACGCCGACAAGATCACGCCCGCCATGCGCGCGGCCATGGACGAGACGGCCCGCCGCCGCGCCATTCAGGACGCATACAACCGCGCGCACGGCATCGTGCCGAAAACCATCGTCAAATCCGTCCGCGACCTCATTGAGATCTCGGCCTCGCCGGAGACGGCGCAGACCGGAAAGGGCGGCGTCAAGCTGACGCGCGCCGAGCGCGAGCGCGAGATCGCGCGGCTGGAAAAGAAGATGAAGGAGGCGGCGAAGCTGATGGAATTCGAGTACGCCGCCGTCCTGCGCGACGAGATCATCCGTCTGCGCGGCGAAGCAGCCGACGCGAAAAAATAAACCAAGCGCCGCCGGAGCATATCCGGCGGCGCTTTAGACTGTCAAAGAACCTCGTAGAGTTCGCGCCCGCAGGCGCTTTTGCGCGGATATAAAAGGCGGCAGGGTCACATGCCGAGATTTTTGACGATCAGCGAGACGCCGGACAGCACCAGCAGCACTGCCACGAGCCTGCCCGCTGTTTTTTCATTGAGGCGGGCGCTGCTCCGCATCCCGATCCACAGCCCCAGCAGCGCAAACGGCAGAAGCAGCAGCGCCGTCCGGAGCGTCTCCGGCGTGATGAGCCGCAGACAGCTGTAAAGCACGATGCGGAACGTGTTTTCCGCCACAAAGACCGCGCTGATGTTCGCCTTGAAGCCGTTCTGGTCGTCGGTCACGCGGCTGACATACGCCGCCAGCAGCGCGCCCACGCCGAACAGACCGCACAGCACGCCCGCCAGCACGCCGATCAGCACAAGCAGGAGCTTCGAGCTGCGCAGCTTGCCCTTCTGACGCTCACGCAGCAGCATCTCCGCCCCGAGCAGCACGATCACCGCGCCGAACACGACCTTGATCGCCCGCGCGTCCACATGCTTGAGCAGCAGCGCCCCCGGCACGCTGCCCGCCAGAACGAGCGCCGCCAGCGGCAGCCAGACCCGCGCGTTCAGCTTTTCCCGGTTTTTCCACGTCAGGATCACATTCGTCGGATAGCCGACCAGCAGATCGACCGGCGAGATATTCGCGTTCGTCGCAGAGCCGAAGCTCAGGATCGAGGTAAAGACCAGCGTGTTTGCAAAGCCGCACAGGCCCTTGACGAAATAGGCCGCGGCGGCCGCGAGCATCCATAAAGCCATCTATCTTCCCTCCGGGAGCGTTTTAGGGAATACGGGTCACCATCTGTTTTCGACCTTCTCCGCAAAGCCGAAGAAGTCGCGCACCGGCAGCACCGTTCCGTCGTCCAGCGTGACGCGGCCCGTGAAGCGGCCAAAGACCTGATGCTGGTTGGACCGGACGATGAGCGCGGAGGCAAGGGCGCTGCGGTCGAGAACGGGCGTGAAGTCCATGTAGAAGCGGTTGTCGTCACTGGTGAACGTCCACGGCTTCAGGTAATCCTCTCTGCCCTTGGCATTTTTGGGGATGTTGAAGTGTACGTCGCCCAGCTTGTGCAGCTCGCCGTCGTAGAAAACGGCGTTTTCCGTCGCGGCGGTCGTGTTTCCGAAGCCGTAGCCGATGTTCCAGCCGAACGGCACGCCGTCAAGCTCGCCCGAGGCGCTGCCCCAGTACCATGTGTTCCGGTACGTCCACACGCCGCGTCCCCAGTCGAGCACGGCGAAGAATCGGTCGGGCGTCAGCTCAATGCGGCGCTTGCCGAGCTGGATCCAGCCCTCGGCGCGCATACAGTTGATCTTCTGGTTGTAGTAAAAATGCTTCGGCTTGTCAAACGGCGTGGCGATGACCATGCTCTGCTTCGGCGCGTCCGTCAGGGTGACAACGCCCTCGATCATGTCTCCGTCCAGGAAGTTTTCCATGTGGAAGCTCAGCCGGCGCGCGCCGTCCTCATGATAAAACGCCAGCGCATAGCCGCCGCGCGCGATCTCGCTCACGCCCTCGGCGGAGCTTTCCGGCAGACCGGTCTTTCCGAGCGGCAGCAGGCGCATCGGGCTTTTTGTCCGCTCCCACTTCCCGTCAAAATCGAGGAAGGAGACAGAGTCGAGGCCCATATAGCCGTTGTCCGAGATGGTGAGCGCCAGACCGATGTGACCGTCGGTGACAAGATAGTAGTCCCACTCCTTGATGCGGAGCTTTCCGGCGCGGACGTCCGCGCGGCGGTAGACCGGCAGCGGCGATGACGCCCAGCCCGGCTCGTTCAGGTCGCCGGCCGCATTCAGAAGCGGCGCAGCGCGCAGGATCTCGTGATTTTCTCTCATACTACATCCTCCTTCGTCAGATGATTTTCCAGAAAGTCCTCCATTGCGGACTGAACGCGCGGCGGATCGGTGAGATAGGCGCGCGCGTGCCCCGCGCCGCTGATCAGCAGCAGCTTCCGCTCGCCTGCGCAGGCGTCATACGCCTCCTGCGACATGCGGCAGGGCACAAAGTGGTCGGCGCTTCCGTGCAGGAACAAGACCGGCAGGCTCGTGGCGGCCACGGCGTCGGTCGTGGCGCACTCGTGCAGAGAAAAGCCCGCGAAAACGCGCGTGAACAGGTCGGTCGGGTGCAGCACCAGACCGGCAAGGAGCCATTTGCAGCGCTCGTTCAGAACGCACTTCATGATCGCATAGGGCGAGGAGAAGCCGCAGTCGGCGATGACGCCGCGCACGTTTGCCGGGAACGTGAAGCACGAGGCCAGCAGCACCGTGGTCGCGCCCATCGACATGCCGGAGAGGAACATCGGGTGCTCCGCGCCGAGCATCTGCGCAAGATATGTGACCCACGACAGCACATCGTAGCGCTCGCGCACGCCGAAGGTCATATACCGCCCCTGCGACGCGCCGTGCGCGCGCTGGTCGCAGAGCAGGAGGTTGTAGCCCTGCCGGTGCAGGAACTCCAGCTCCGGCCCGAAATCGAGCAGCCCCGACGAGCGGTAGCCGTGAAAGAGCAGGATCGTGCCCTTTGCGTCCTCACGCGGCAGAAAGCGCGCGGAGAGCATCTTGCCGTCGTAGCTCATGACGCGCAGCGTCTGCGGCTTCTGCGCGTAGAACCAGTCGGAGGAAAAAACAAAGTCCTCCGCCCATTTTGCGCGCGAGGTGCCGCGCAGATATTCCTCCGTCAGCGCCTGCGGCGGAAGCTCGCGCCGGACGCAGGCGATCTCAAAGCCCGCAAGCCCCAGCGCCAGAAAAATCAGAAGAATGCCAAGCAATATCCAAAGCCAGACCATAGGGTCTCCTTTCATTTCAGGCGCAGATCATGCAGCCTGTTTCCCGAGACGGGAGAAATAGCGGAAAGTCATCGGCCAGACGCAGCCGGCGAGCATCACCAGCAGGAAATAGCGCACCGCGTCGGCGGGGCCTGCGGGCAAAACGGCGTGCAGCGGCGCCTTGAGCAGCGTCTTGACCGCCACGACGAGCCCAAGCCCGAGCACGACCTTGAGCACCTGCGCATACCAGACGGCGCGGACCTCAAAGCGGACGTATTTCTTTTCGATGAAATACACCGGCAGCAGCGCCAGCACCGCACCCGTCAGCGTCCATGCGTTTTTGACGGCGTGGCCGAGATTGCTCGCATCCTCCGAGCCGGGCGCAAAGTCCGCGCGCAGCCCCGTCACATAGCCGAGGAACACGCCCGCGAACGCGAGCGCACCCGCCAGCAGCCACGGCATCGCCTTGTGCATGGCGTGCTCGGTTCTGAACGCGGGATAGAGCGCCGCCAGCAGCGCCGCCGCCATCAAAAACGCCACGCCGACGTCCAGCGGCGTGTGAACGCCGAGATACATCCGCGAAAACGGCACCAGCACGACCAGCGCGATGCACGTCCGGCGCACCCAGCGCCGCTTCGTCATGGCCGCCGCCGCACCGAAGGTGCTCACGGCGTTCTGCGTGTGGCCGGACGGGAAGGAATACCCCGTTGCGGCGGCGCGGGCGCTCTCCACGATCGTGAAGTCCGGGGCGAGCACCCACGGACGCGGGATGCGGCACGCGATCTTCAAAAACTGATTGGCGATCGTGCCGAACAGCCCGGCGAGAAAGGCATAATAGCCGGTGCGCTTGTCCACGCACCAGAAAAGGATGAACGCTGCCAGCATGAACGCGATCTCGTCGCCGAAGTAGGTGACGACGCTGAAAAACGCACTGAACGCGGGCAGGCGGATCCCCTCAAGCAGGCGAAGAAAACCCATATGAAGTCCTCCTGTCAAATTTGCTGCCTGTAGTATAGCATCTTTTCTTCCAAAATGGAATATGCCGGAGTTCTTGCTTTTTCTCCGAAATCGGCTATACTGTAAGAAACGTGACAGAAAGGAAGACGCAGACATGTTTTCACAAGAAGAACGCTGCATTTACGGAAGAAATATGCTGCTGGAGGTCATCTGCCAGCTTCGCTTTCCCGATATTCTGAAGATCGAGGCGCAGGAGCCCTACGCCTTTCAGGACGCCATCCGCGGCGAATATCCGCAGTATGCCAAGAAGGTCGAGCAGCTTCCGCCCCAGCCGGTCGGCGGAAAGCTCCAGCCGCAGGGGACCGTCAACAATTATCAGTTCATCTCCGCCGGCGGCCACTGGAAGGTGAGCCTGACGAAGAATTTCATCGCCCTCTCCACCCACGCCTATACCCGGTGGGAGGAGTTTGCAAAGCGGCTCGACCGCATCCTCGCCGCCTTCATTCAGGCGTATCAGCCCGCGTATTTTTCGCGCGTCGGCCTGCGCTACATCAATGCCTTCCGCCGCGAGGAGCTGGAGCTTGCGGACACGCCGTGGCGCGAGCTGATCCAGCCCGGCTACCTCGGTCTGATGGGCGACGACGACGCACAGGAGAGCGCGTTTTTTAAAAATGAGCAGAGCATCACCGCCGCCATGCCCGGCGGCGCAAAGTGCAACATCAAGTGCGGTCCCGGCACGCTCCGCAAGGTGAACAACCAGACGCACCAGTCGCAGGAGCAGAAGGTCTTTATGCTCGATCTCGACCTGTTCATGGAGGGAAACACCCCGATGAGCCACGCCGTCCCGGCGCTGAATGTGGTCCACGGCAACGCGGGAAGCCTGTTCCGCGGCGCGATCACCGACACGCTCCATGAGGCGATGCAGCCGGAGCGGGCATAAAAGCGAAAGCGTGAACGCTGCGAGGTTTTTTGACAAGCTCTCAAACGCGAACCGCGGGGCTGGGTTCGCGTTTGAAAAGGCTGCGCCCGCCTACGCGCATAATTTGTGCGCTGTCTGCGCACAAATTCCACACTTGCCGGGCGTTTTGTGTTTTGCCCGAGGCCGCAGCGTTCAGAAAAAGTGCCGGTGGCACTTTTTTAGCGCAGGCCGAAGCGGCTATGCCGCGAGGGGGAACCACGTGGGGCGCATCGCCTGCGGGCGCGAACTCTACGAGGCTTTTTGACAGACTGAGGGCAGTCCCATCCGGGACTGCCCTTTTGCACTTGGAAATTGGCGCGCCGCGTGATATGCTATAGGTGTATCTGAAAACTCCCAACGCACCCGGACAGCGGGCCTTTTCACGCCGTGCCGCGTCATTTTTTCTTGAAATACGTCAGTATTCCTGCGAAAAAATGTCTTGCACAGCGCGAGAATTCCTCGCTGCCGGTCACATTTTCAGTTTTCAGATACACCCTAGAAAAATGAGAAGGAGGCTCTCTATGGCTGCGCACTCTGTCAGCAGCGAGGCTCAGCACGCGCGTATGCTGCAAACGCCGATCCCGAAGCTCATTGTCTCGCTCGCCATTCCGACGCTCATCACCCAGCTCATCTCCGTATTCTATAACACCGCCGACACCTTTTTCGTCTCCAAGCTCTCCACAAGCGCCGCCGCCGCGGTCGGCGTTGTGTTTTCACTCATGTCTATCATTCAGGCCCTCGGCTTCGGCATCGGCATGGGCTGCGGCTCGATCATCAGCCGCAGTCTCGGCAGCCGGGATAACGAGCGTGCCGTCCAGACCGCAAGCAGCGGCTTTGTTTTTGCGGCGTTCGCGGGGCTTCTGCTCTGCGTGACGGGCCTGAGCTTTCTGCGGCCGCTCATGCGCCTGCTTGGCTCTACCGAAACGATCCTGCCCTATTCCGAGAGCTATGCGCGCATCATTCTCCTCGCCGCGCCGTTCATGTGCGCGTCCTTCGTCCTGAACAACACCCTCCGCTCCGAGGGGGAGGCCACGCTTTCGATGGTCGGCATCTGCACCGGCGGCCTTCTGAACGTCGCGCTGGACCCGCTGTTCATCTTTGTGCTGGACATGGGCATTGCGGGCGCGGCGCTCGCGACGGCGCTGAGCCAGCTCGTGAGCTTTTTCATCCTCGGGAGCTTTTTCCTGCGCAAGCGCAGCATCGTCCGCATCCAGATGCGCGCCGTGAGCAAAAGTCCGCGCGTATACGGCCACATCCTGCTGATCGGCCTGCCGACGATCTTCCGGCAGGGCTTTGCGAGCCTCTCGTCCGCACTGCTCAACAACGCCGCCGCCGTCTACTCCGACGCCGCCGTTGCCGCCGTCACGATCTCGAACAAGGTCTATCTCCTGATGCGCTCGGTCGTCCTCGGCATCGGCCAGGGCTTCCAGCCCGTTGCAGGCTACAACTTCGGCGCAGGCGACAAGCGGCGCACGCGGCAGGCGTTCTGGTTCTCTACGCTGGTCGGCACCATCGTCTGCGTCGCCGGAGCCATCGTCATTTCGCTGTTCCCCGCGCAGATCATGGCGTTTTTCCGCGATGATGCGGATGTGATGCAGATCGGCTGTCAGGCGCTTCTGTTCGCATGCGCGGTCATGCCGTTCATGGCATATTCCACGTATGTCAACCAGCTCTATCAGTGCCTCGGCTTCCATCAGGCGGCGACGCTTCTTGCAAGCTGCCGAAACGGCCTGTTTTTTGTGCCGCTGATCCTGGTGCTGCCGGGTCTGCGCGGGATCACCGGCGTGGAAATGAGCCAGCCCGCCGCCGATTTCCTGACGTTTTTGGTCTCCATTCCGTTTCAGATCTGGTTTTTCCGCCACAAGCTCCCCTAGGGTGTATCTGAAAACTCCCAACGCACCCGGACAGCGGGCCTTTTCACGCCGTGCCGCGTCATTTTTCCTTGAAATACGTCAGTATTCCTGCGAAAAAATGTCTTGCACAGCGCGAAAAATCCTCGCTGCCGGGCACATCTTCAGTTTTCAGATACACCCTAGTGTAAGACGCTTTCAGCCGCATCTTCACTCCGATAAAGTAACATCGAATTAGTCGGCTATAGTGATTTTGCATAAATTTCTTATATAATTTTTATCTATTCTATTGATTTTTGCCAATGCCTCCTGTATACTCATTTGTGAAAACAAAAAATATAAAGGAGCGAAACTATGCTGCATCCGAATCTGATCAAACATGTCACTCTGGACGGACACAGCCTGACGCTGGAGTCCTTCATCGCTGTTGCACGCTTCGGCGCGTCCGTTGAGCTTTCTTCGGAGGCCATGCGCCTGATGGAGGAGTCCCGCGCACTGGCCGACCGCATTTCGCAGGAAGGCCGCGTTGCATACGGTATTACGACGGGTTTCGGCGAGTTCCAGAAGGTCGCCGTCGCCAAGGAGCTGTCCAATCAGCTTTCCACCAACCTGATCCTGAGCCATTGCACCGCCGCAGGCGAGCCGTACCCGAACGAAGTCGTGCGCGGCATGATGCTCCTGCGTGTCAACAACTTCTGTGCCGGTTACTCCGGCGTCCGTCCGCTGCTGGCGCAGATGCTGGTGCAGATGCTCAATAAGAACGTCGTTCCCGTCGTGCCGCAGAAGGGCTCGCTCGGCTCCTCCGGCGACCTGGCGCCGCTTGCACACATGACGCTGCCGATGCTCGGTCTGGGCGAGGCTGTCTATGAGGGCAAGCGCCTTTCCGGTGCGGAGGCCATGCGCCTTGCGGGGATCGAGACGCTCGATACCCTCGTCAGCAAGGAGGGCCTCGGCATGACCAACGGCACCTGCGCGATGACCTCGGTCGGCGCGGTGACGCTGTATGACGCGCTCTGCGCCGCACAGCTTGCCGACATCATCAGCTCCATGACGCTGGAAGCGCTGACCGGCCTGCGCAGCGCCTTTGACCCCAGAATCCACGCCGTCCGCGGCCAGAAGGGTCAGATCAAGGTCGCAGAGAACATGCGTATGCTCCTTGAGAACTCTGAGATCCTCGACCACTGCCAGCAGGACCGCGTGCAGGACGCCTACGCCCTGCGCTGCATCCCGCAGATCCACGGCGCATGCCGCGACGCATTGCAGTTTGTGCAGGAAAAGGTCGAGATCGAGCTCAACGCCGTCACGGACAACCCCCTGCTGTTCCTCGATGACGAGGCGGTCATCTCCGGCGGCAACTTCCACGGCGAGCCGATGGCGCTGCCGTTCGACCTGCTCGGCATCGCGATCTCCGAGCTGGCTGACGTCTCCGAGCGCCGCATCGAGCGCATGGTCAACGCCGCGCTCTCCAACGGCCTCACGCCGTTCCTGACCACGCAGGAGGGTCTCAACTCCGGCTTCATGATCGTGCAGTACGCGGCCGCCTCCATGGTCAGCGAGAACAAGATCTACGCCCACCCGGCTTCTGTTGACTCCATCCCGTCCTCGGCCAACCAGGAGGACATCGTCTCCATGGGCACGACTGCCGCGCGCAAGGCCCGCATGATCCTTCAGAACACGCAGGACGTCCTCGCCGACGAGCTGCTGTGCGCCTGCCAGGCCATCGACATTCGCCGCCGCCTGAACACGCACGGCCAGGGCATCACGCCGCTGCATGAGGCGATTTTGAGCCTCGTGCGTGAGACGGTCCCGTTCTACGAGATCGACCGCGAGATCTGGCCGGATCTGCGCAATGTGGAGAAGATCATCCGCTCCGACAGCATCCTGAGCCTCGCCGAAAAGCATCTGCCCAACTTCGGCTGATCGAAAATGTATACAAAGGGGCTGCCTCTTAGTGAGACAGCCCCTTGATCGTTTATATGGGCAGGATCGAGGTCGCGAACGCGAAGTACACCAGCAGAGACAAAAAGTCAACGATGGTGGTGATGATCGGGGAGGCCATGACCGCCGGGTCAAAGCCGAGCTTCTTGGCAAGCAGCGGAAGCGTCGAGCCGACCATTTTTGCAAGGCAGACCGTCACGGCCATCGTGACGCAGACCACAAAGGCGACCATGTAGGTGACGCTCTCGCTCTTGAGCAGGAGCATGTCCACAAGGACGATCTTTGCAAAGCACGCCACCGCCAGACAGATGCCGCAGAGGACGGAGACACGGATCTCCTTCCAGACGACGCGGCCGATGTCGCGGAACTGGATCTCGTTCAGGCTGATGCCGCGGATGATCGAGACGCACGCCTGCGAGCCGGAGTTGCCGCCTGTATCCATCAGCATCGGGATGAACGCCGTCAGGCACGGCAGGTACGCGAGCGCGTTTTCAAAGCGCGTGATGACAAGGCCGGTCAGCGTCGCGGACACCATGAGCAGCAGCAGCCACGGGATGCGGTTTTTCCAGATCTCGATCGGCGTGGAGCGCATGTACGGGTGCTCGGACGGGAGCATAGCCGCCATCTTTTCCATGTCCTCGGTCGTCTCGTCCTCCATGACGTCCATCGCGTCGTCGAAGGTGATGATGCCGACCAGCCGGTTCTCGGTGTCCACGACCGGCAGGGCAAGGAAGTTGTATTTGGAGAACATCTGCGCGACCTGCTCCTGATCGTCGAGCGTGTTGACCGAAATGACATGCTCAAGCATGATCGATTCGATCGTGGCCGCGTCATCCTCGCACAAAAGCAGATCCTTGACCGTGACAAGGCCGATCAGCTTGCGCCCGCGGGTGACATAGCAGGTGTAGATGGTCTCTTTGTCGATGCCGGTACGGCGGATGCGGAGGATGGCTTCCTCCACCGTCATATTCGGCCGCAGGGACACATATTCCGTCGTCATGATGGAGCCGGCGGAGTTTTCGGGGTAGCGCAGGATCTCATTGATCTGCTTGCGCATTTCCGGCTCAGCCTGCGCGAGGATACGCTGGACGACGTTTGCCGGCATTTCCTCGACAATATCGACCGCGTCATCGACGTACAGCTCGTCGATGACCTCCTTCAGCTCCGAGTCGGAAAAGCCGCGGATGAGAAGCTCCTGAAGCTCCGGCGCCATCTCGACAAATGCCTCCGCCGCCAGCTCCTTCGGCAAAAGCCGGAACAGCAGCGGAAGCCGCGCCTCGTCTACGTCCTCAAACACGGCGGCGATGTCTGCGGGGTTCATGGTGTTGAACAGATCCCGCAGTGAGTAATACCGCTTTTCCTCAAGCAGCTTGAGGAGGGTATCCCTCAGGGAAAATTGTAATTCTGCCATAAGCCTTTCCTCCTAAAAATGTGATAGGAAGTAAGGGCAACGGACAGGCATATCAGCAGCAGGGAGACAGAGCGCATGAAGGCGGCTCGCTCCCGGGACAACTTCGGCCTGCCGATGTGCCGTTACTACTTCCTGCGTCCATCTGTTTTCCCTCCTTTATGTGATCAGATCGGACGTCGCTGCCGCGTTTGCGCGGAAACGAACATTCTTTATTTTATGCGCTGAATACGGCTTTGTCAACCGAAAAACCGGGCTTTTTCTTTTTCCGTGCGGCGGGATTCCATTTGTACCGGCGATGTGATAAAATGTCGGAAGGAAGCTATTTGCGGAGGGCAGTTTTTGATATGACAACGGAAAGACTCTATTATCAGGATTCCCATTTGCGGGAATTTGATGCGCAGGTGATCTCCTGCGCGCCGGGAAAGCACGGCTTTGACGTGGTGCTCGACCGGACGGCGTTTTATCCCGAGGGCGGCGGCCAGCCGGGCGACACGGGGACGCTTGGCGGCGTGCCCGTTACCGATACCCATGAGCGGGACGGCGAGATCGTCCACTACTGCGAGCAGCCGCTCACACCGGGGGCACATGTCCGCGGCGTGCTGAACTGGCAGCGGCGCTTTGACCTCATGCAGCAGCACAGCGGCGAGCATCTTGTCAGCGGCATCATCCACCGCCGCTTCGGCTATGACAATGTGGGCTTCCACATGGGCGCCGAGATGATCACCATCGACCTTTCGGGTCTGCTCACCCCGGAGCAGCTTCGCGAGGTCGAGCGGGAGGCAAACGAGGCCGTCTGCCGAAACCTTCCGGTCGAGATCACATATCCGGACGCCGAAACGCTCCGCACCATCCCGTATCGCAGCAAAAAGGAGCTGACGGGCGAGGTGCGCATCGTGACCTTCCCGGGCGTGGACATCTGCGCCTGCTGCGGCACGCATGTCAAGGCGACCGGAGAGATCGGCCTGATCAAGATTTTCACCTGTGAAAAATTCCACGAGGGCGTGCGGCTGGAGATGCTCTGCGGGCGGCGCGCGCTGGAATATCTGAACGGGGTCTATGCCCAGAACCGGCAGGTCTCGGGGCTGCTTTCGGCAAAGCCGCTGGAGACGGCGGACGGCGTGCGCCGCACGCTCGATGAGCTTTCGCGGCAGAAGCTCCGCGCGGGCGCGCTGGAGGCGCGGCTGATCGAGATGCAGGCGGATGGCTACCGGGACGCGGGGGACGTGCTGCTGTTTGAAGACGGGCTTTCGCCCGACTCCCTGCGGCGGCTTGCAGACGCCGTCACGACCCGCTGCGGCGGGCGCTGCGCGTGCTTCTCCGGCTCGGATGCGGAGGGCTACAAATACTGCGTCGGGCAGACCGGCGGCGATCTGCGGGAGCTGACGAAGGCGCTCAACGCGGCGCTTCACGGCAGAGGCGGCGGAAAGCCGTTCTTCGTGCAGGGCTCGGTGCAGGCCTCGCGCCGCGAGATCGAGGCATTTTTTAAGGAAAGTGAGGAAGAAACGCGATGATCCAGGACATTGCACCGCATATCTATCACAATGAGATGTCGTGGCAGTCGCCGCGCGGGGACGATCTCGTTCTGCTGTTTTCCGAAAACGGCGAGGTATGCGCCCGAAACAGCGCGGGGCGGCTGCACCTGCCGACGGTCCTTGAGACCGCGCTTGCGCCCGAGGCGCTGCAATATCTGTTTTCCATCGACCGGCAGGCGTTTTACCTCGCCGACGCGCCGGATACGCTGCCGGACGGCTGGGAATGCTTCTCCACCGGAGCGCTGCGCCGCTGTGTGGCGGACGAGGCGATGTTTGCCTGCGCCGCCGCGGGAAGCCTCTGGCGCTGGTACCGGGGGACGCGATTTTGCGGCCGGTGCGGCGGCACGCTGGAAAAGAGCCGCACGGAGCGGGCGATGGTCTGCCCCGCGTGCGGGAATGTGATCTACCCGAAGATCTGCCCTGCCATCATCGCCGCCGTCCATGACGGAGAGCGGCTGGTGCTCACGCGCTACCGCGACCGCCCCTTTAAGAACCTCGCGCTGATCGCGGGCTTCAACGAGATCGGCGAGTCGATCGAGGAGACGGTTCGCCGCGAGGTCCTGGAGGAGACGGGCCTGCATGTAAAAAATCTGCGCTTTTACAAGTCCCAGCCGTGGGTCTTTACCGATTCGCTCCTGTTCGGCTTCTTCGCCGAGCTGGACGGCAGCGACAAGATCACCGTGCAGGAGGACGAGCTGGCGGAGGCCGGGTGGTATCTGCGGGAGGAGCTTCCGGAGGACACGACCCACATCAGCCTGACGGCGGAGATGATCGAGCAGTTCCGCCTCGGGCGCGTCTGAGGGCGCGAATGTAAATAAATTTAGAACTTTTCGGCAGCGGCTTTTCTTTTCCCGAACGCTGTTGTAAGATAGATGCAGAAAAAAGCTGGGAGGCACGAACATGAAGGAAAACGAACAGGAACGTCCGGTGGAGCGGACAGAGCCTGCATCGCAGACCGGCAAAAAGAGCGGGGCCGACTCCCCGCAGGAACGTCTGCGGCGGAACATCCTGCATCTGGTGGCCGGCGCGTATTTGCTGTATCTGACGTACCGGCTGGGCTCGCGGTTTGTCACGGAGATCGGCACGATCGGCTGGAACGGAGATATGATCCTGTCTCTCGTGGGGGCGGTCGTATTTCTGCTGACGGGCGGATTTCTGCTCGTCACGTGCATCCTCAGGATCCGGCGCGAGCACACGCAGGACAAGAACGCGCCCTCGGAGGAACGGTAAATGGATTTTGAATTGATGATGAGCCTGTTTGCGCTGGGCTGCGGAGGCTACTGCGCGTACACATGGCTCAAGCTTATGATCGGAAAACGGCTTTTTAAGAACTCCCTGCTGGTCCCGAGCGACAAAAGACCCGAGGACTGCACCGACGAGTCCGCCTACATCCGCTATATCCGGCCGAGCCTCGGGGTGCTGTCGGTCGTGACGGTGGCATACGGCGCATTTTTTACGATCAGCGACATGATGCCGGCGCCGCTGGTGCCGTATCCGTGGAGTCTGATCCCGGTCGCCGTCGTGATGGCGGCGCTGGTGTGGTACGCCGTGATGAACGGCAAGGCAAACCGGACCTTTTTCGGAGGCTGATCTCAAACACAAAACGCCTCGGCTGTGATCGAAAGACAGATAACTTTCCGGCAGCCGAACAGGGCCCGCTGCCTGCGGCTTTGCAGGCGGCGGGTCCTGCGCTTTTCAAACGGTCTTTTGGAAAAGCTCCGGCGCATGGCTCGCGGCTGAAAAGACTTCGCCCGCGGCGCGCACACCCGCAGAGACCATAACGAAACTTCATGCGGCAAGCAGATGCGATTTGATCTCACAAGGAGGCTTTGAAGCATATGAAACACCTGAAGCAATTAAATGGAATCCGAGGATTACTCCCGTACCTGAAAACGAAAAGGCCCACGATCCTGTTGATCTTCTGCCTGTCTGTGATCGATGCGGGACTGAGTCTGCTCCCCATCCAGATCATCGCAGCGGTGGTCGATCTTCTCTCCACAGGAAAAAGCGCGTTTTCCTCTGTTCTGGGAACCAGTCTCTCGCTGCACGTTGTGTTCTTCGGCGCTGTGTACGCGGCGAAGCATGCGGTCAGCCTCGCATACGGCCATACAAACACCATGCTGTCAAGCGGGATCATCGAATCGCTGCGTGACGACGCCATGACGTGGGCGCTGGAGTCCTACAAGCCCTATAAGGAGGAACGGCGGGAGGGCGACATCGTTTCCCGGATTTCCGGGGATGTGGAAGCCGTCGTCCGCGCTGTGGCGGGGCCGCTGAACGGTCTGCTGCCGATGGTGCTTAAAATGATCGGCTCTGTCGTCATGATGTTCGTCTGGAGCCCGGTTCTCGGTGCGATTTCGCTGGCACTGGTGCTTCCACTGTATTTTGCCAGCAAGCGCGTGGCGGTCAAAAGCAAGGAGATTGCCGCCGAGCAGCGCGCAGCCAGCGGCAGGCTCGTGGGCGCTGTCGGCGACCTTCTGTACTGTATTCCCATCATCAAGGCGTGGGGAAGCGAGCGTTTTGAGGCGGCGGGCTTCCATGCCTTCTCGCATCAGATGTATACCCTGAACAGAAAGAGCCAGCGGATTTTTAATGTCTACTGGGGCATTACCTACACGCTGATGACCATCGGATATCTGTCGGCGGTCATCTTCTCTGCCCGTTCTGCGTTGGCCGGGGCCGCGACTGCGGGCAGCATCGCCGTCGCGTACTCCTATATGTCCAATATCCTGACGCCCGCTGCTTCGATCAGCCGGTACGGCAACGATATTTTCCAGGCCGACGCCGCGCTCGCCAGAGTGTTCGAACTGAAGCCGGCGGCAGCGCCCCCGGCCGCCCCGTATGCGCTGCATGACGCGCCCGCGGTCGAATTTGACCATGTGACGATCTCCTGCAGCGAGCACAAGCAGCTGCAGGATCTGTGCTTTACCGCGGCGCCTCATCAGCTCGTCGTGCTGGCGGGCGAAAGCGGCAGCGGCAAGTCCACGATTCTGAACGCGTTGCTTGGAAATCAGCCCACCTCGGGCGGCAAGATCTTTGTCGATCATGTGGATGTGACAGGTCAGCTTGACCGGCTGCGCAGCTCTGTCTCCGTCGCGTTTCAGGCGTCCTACCTCTTTGACCGCAGCATCGCGGACAACGTGGCCTATGCCAGCGACGCGCCGGACGGACAGCGGATTGAAGACGCTCTGCACGCCTCCGGTCTGGGCGGGCTTGTCCGCGAACGCGGCACGGATTTCAAAGTGGGCAGCAAGGGAAAATTCCTTTCCGGCGGCGAACAGCGCCGCGTGGCGCTTTCGCGCGCCCTTTATAAAAACGCGCCGCTGTACTTACTCGACGAGCCCACGTCCGAGCTCGATCCCGAAACGAGCCGGGTCATCCTTGAGCAGATCCTGCGCTTAAAAGAATCCTCGACCGTCATCGCGGCGTCCCACGACGCGGCGCTGATCGAAAAGGCCGATGTTGTGGTGCGGCTTTGAGGCGGTTTCTCGGCGTTTTGGCGAGGATATTTTCAATTCACATGGCGTTTTGGCGGGTTTCTTCTTGTAAATGGGATAAAATTGTGATACACTTGGTAGGCTGTAAATGTGATCGGATCTGATTTTCTGGAGGGGACAGACTTGCCAACATAAGAGAAGGAACGGTACAACACATTTTTAACAACAGGAGGAAACAGGTTTGTCTGCCTTACAAGAAGAGATCTCCCGGCGCAGGACGTTTGCGATCATCTCGCACCCGGACGCCGGTAAAACCACACTGACCGAAAAATTTCTGCTCTACGGCGGGGCCATCGCACAGGCGGGCGCCGTCAAGGGCAAAAAGAACTCCCGCGCCGCTGTCTCCGACTGGATGGAGATCGAAAAGCAGCGCGGCATCTCCGTCACCTCGTCCGTCATGCAGTTTCAGTATGACGGCTTCTGCATCAACATTCTGGACACGCCGGGCCATCAGGACTTCTCCGAGGACACCTACCGCACGCTGATGGCGGCGGACTCCGCCGTCATGGTCATCGACGGCGCGAAGGGCGTCGAGCCGCAGACGCGCAAGCTGTTCAAGGTCTGCGCCATGCGCCACATCCCCATTTTTACCTTCATCAACAAGATGGACCGCGAGACGCGCGACCCGTTCGACCTGCTCGACGAGCTGGAAAACGAGCTCGGGATTGAGACGTATGCCTGCAACTGGCCCATCGGCTGCGGCAAGGAATTTCAGGGCGTGTATGACCGCCGTTCCAGCCAGCTTCTGTTCTTCTCCGGCATTTCCGGCAAAAACCGCGCCGGAAAGCAGGAGATCGAGCTGGACAGCCCGGCGGTCACGGAGCTGCTCGGCGAAAAGCGCGCGGCGCAGCTTCGCGACGACGTGGAGCTGCTCGGCGCGGGCCGCGAGTTTGACATGGACGAGGTCCAAAGCGGCCGCCTCTCGCCGGTGTTCTTCGGCTCCGCGCTCACGAATTTCGGCGTCGAGCCGTTTTTGGAGGAGTTTTTGCGCATGACGCCGAGCCCGCTGGCACGCGAGGCCGACTGCGGCGTCATTGACCCGTTCAGCCCCGACTTCTCCGCCTTCGTCTTTAAGATCCAGGCGAATATGAACAAGGCCCACCGTGACCGACTGGCGTTCATGCGCATCTGCTCGGGTAAATTCGAGCGCGACGCGGAGTATTATCACATTCAGGGAGGCAAGAAAATGCGCCTGTCACAGCCGCAGCAGCTCATGGCCTCGGAGCGCGAGATCGTGGACGAGGCCTACGCGGGCGACATCATCGGCGTGTTCGACCCCGGCATTTTCTCCATCGGAGACACCATCTGCACGCCGGGGAAGAAGTTCCGCTTCGGCGGCATCCCGACCTTCGCGCCGGAGCATTTCTCCCGCGTCAGCCCGCGCGACTCGATGAAGCGCAAGCAGTTCATCAAGGGCACCGAGCAGATCGCGCAGGAGGGCGCCATCCAGATCTTCAAGCTGCCGAATTCCGGCATGGAGGAGGTCATCGTGGGTGTCGTCGGCACGCTGCAATTTGACGTGTTCCAGTACCGGATGAAGTCTGAGTACGGCGTCGATCTTCGGATGGAGGGACTTCCGTATGAGCACCTGCGCTTCATTGCCAAGTCGCCGGTCGAGGATCTGAAGGATCTGAACCTCTCGTCCGATGTGGAGCTGCTGGAGGACTACCGCGGCCACAGCCTGCTCGTTTTCTCGAGCCTCTGGTCGATCGATTACACCATCAAGCGCAACCCCGGACTGGAGCTGTCCGAAACGCTGAACTGAAAAAACAGAATTCAGGCAGGAGAGCATGTTCACTGTGCGCTCCTGCTTTTTCTATGCGGAATAAAACCCCGCAGATGCGCCCTATGCTCGCAAAAATGACCGATTCTCTTGCTATTTCCGGTGCTGCACGCTAAAATATCCATAGAAATGAGGCGATATGATGTTTGATTATCTGATCCGAAACGCCATGCTCGTGGATGGGACGGGTGCGCCCGCCGAACGGGGCGACCTTGCCATACAGGGAGGAAAGATCGCCGCCGTGGGCTGCCTCCCGCACGCCTCCGCCGCACAGGTGCTCGATGCGCGCGGCATGTACCTGACGCCGGGCTTTCTGGACATTCACCGCCATGCCGACGACGCCCTGTTCCGTCCCGGCTTTGGCCGCGCGGAGCTGGCGCAGGGGCTGACGACGATCGTGAACGGCAACTGCGGCCTGTCCCTCGCGCCGGTGCCGGCGGCGCGCCGGCCGGAGATCTACGGCTATCTGACGCCGGTCACAGGCCTTCCGGCGGAGGAGCTGCCGACGCAGACCATGCAGGCCTATCTGGACGCGGTCGGGGCGGCTGTGCTTCCGCTGAACGTCGGAATGCTGGTCGGCGGCGGGACGGTGCGTGCCGCGGCGGCCGGTTTTTCACCGGAGCCGCTGGACAGCGGCGCGCTTCATGCGGTACACCGCCTGATAGAGCAGAGCCTTTCCGGCGGCGCGCTCGGCGTGTCGCTCGGGCTTGGCTATGCGCCGGAGATCTTCTATACGACACAGCAGCTCATTGACGCGCTGGCGCCGCTGCGTGAAAGCGGCGTGCCCATCGCTGTCCACATGCGTCAGGAGGGCGCGGGGGTGGTGGAGGCGCTGGAGGAAATGATGACGGCTGCGCGCGCCCTCCGCACGCCCGTTCACATCAGCCACCTCAAGAGCATCGGCAAGGCGTACTGGGGCAGATACATGCCGCAGATGCTCGAAATCCTGACGCGCACACGGGAGGAAGGGCTTGACGTGAGCTGCGACCTCTATCCCTACACCGCAGGCTCCACACAGCTCATCCACGTCCTGCCGCCGGAATCGCAGGACGGCGGCCTTGCCGCGCTGACGGAAAAGCTCCGCGAACCGGCGTTCCGCGCGAGGATGCGCGAGCGGATGCTGACCGGGACGGATTTTGAAAACCTGTCGCTGCTGGTCGGCTGGGAAAATATCGACGTCTCCACGGTCGCAAACGAGGAAAACCGCCGCTTTGTCGGCAGGAGCATTGCCGAATGTGCAGAGGAAGCGCACGCCGATCCGTTTGATTTCACATTCGACCTGCTTGCCTCGGAGCACTGCACCGTCACGATGATCGACCGCATCACCTCCGACGCGGACATCTGCGCCGCGCTCCGCGCGCCGTTTTCCAGTGTCATTTCGGACGCGACCTATCCGGCCAGCGGCCTTCTGCATCCGCGCGTCTACGGAACGTGTACGCACCTGATCGAGCAGTACGTCTGCAAGCGGCACGTTCTGACGCTTGAGGAGGCCGTCAAAAAGCTGACGTCTCTGCCCGCAGGGGTGCTCGGGCTTCGCAGCAAGGGCTGTCTCGCCGCCGGAATGGACGCGGATCTGTGCCTGTTTGACGCGCAGGCGCTGCACGAAACGGCGACGTGGCAGGCCCCGGCGCAGCTTTCCGAGGGGATGCGGTGGGTCTTTGTCGGCGGCGTTCCCGCCATCCGGGAGGGCGCGTTCACGTCCGCGGCGAATGGCCGCGTCCTGCGCCGCGCATAAGCTGCGCGTCTGCGGAAAATTGCCGCGCGATTTTGTGCGGTTGCTTTTTTGGCGCGCTTCCTGTAAAATAGCCGCAAGAGGTGATGAAAATGCTGGATTCCCTGTTCACAAGCTTTGAACGCATCGTCGTGCTCGACACGGAGACGACGGGCATCGACTGTAAAAAAGATGAGATCATCGAGCTGGCGGCGGCCAGCGTCACGCCGGCCGGCGTGGAGAGCGAAATGGATGTGTTCATCCGCCTGTCGGAGGGAAGAACGCTTCCGCCCATGATCACGCAGCTGACCGGCATCACGCCGCAGCAGCTCGAGCAGGAGGGCGTGGAAAAATGGGAGGCGGCGGCGCAGTTTGCGGCGGCGATCTCGCATCCGAACACACTTCTGGTGGCATACAACGCGCAGTTTGACCTGTGCTTTTTGTACTATTTTCTTGCGCGGCTGGAGCTGGCGGACGCGCTCAAGGGCGTCAAGATGCTCGATGCGATGACGGTCTACAAGGACCGCCGCGAGTATCCGCACAAGCTGCAAAGCGCCATCGACGCCTACGGCGTGCCGACGCAGAACACCCACCGCGCGGTGGACGATGCGAAGGCCGCGCTCGAGGTGCTGGAGGCGATGGGGCGCGAGCTGGACGATCTGATGCAGTACGTCAACCTGTTCGGCTACAACCCGAAATACGGCGTCTCCGGCCCGCGCATCTCGTCGATCACGTATCTCCCGCAGGGGCGCTTCACCGGCGAGAAGCTCTATCAACAGAAAAAACCGGCGCTCCTGTGAGCGCACCTCCGACCGGAGCTTGAGAGCCGCGAAAGCGGCTCTCAAATTTTTTTTAAAAATTTTTCGTTTTGGGTGAGAGTTTTTTCGATTTCTTGTACCTATATAAGTGAAAGGGTTTTTCTCACTCTTTCAGACAAATCGGAGAGGAGGCTCAAACGAAATGTACGATACCGCAAAGCGCGTCGCGCTCGTCAAGCGGCGCGTGCATGAAAGGAGCCGCCGAAAACGGCGGCGCGAGGCAATAAGCCTCTCCGCCGTGTGTCTGCTGCTGTTCACGGTCCTGATGCAGACAGCGGGCACAGCCGTCGGGCGGGGGCAGCCTGTGGCATGGGGCGTGTTCGGCGCGATGCTGCTGCGGGAGGACGCGGGCGGCTATGTGCTGGTGGCCGTCGTTTCCTTTGTCGCGGCGGCGGCGATCACGGCGCTGTGCTTCCGGCTCAGAAACAGAGAAAATCAGAAAAAAGGCGGGACAGACAAGCCCGACCAACACAAACAGGAGGAAAAAACCCAATGAAGAAACGAATTTTCAGCATACTGCTCGTCTGCTGCATGGTGCTGGCGCTTTTGCCGACAACTGCGCTTGCCGAGAACGGCGGGGGAGTTGCCGTCGATCATATCAACTTCCCAGACTTGATGTTCCGCACCTTTATCCAGACAAGCCTTGACATCAACCATGACGGCGTCTTGAGCGAAGAGGAGATCGCAGCGACTGTCACGATAGATTGTACCTACAGACCAATCCAGGATCTGACGGGCATCGAGCACTTTACCGCATTGAAGACTTTGAAGTGCCATAATACCCACCTGATCTCGCTGGATGTCAGCAAGAATGCGGCTCTGGAGGAGCTGGACTGCTCCGAGACCCCGCTGACCTCGCTGAATGTCAGCAAAAACGTCAACTTGCGGAGCTTGGCCTGTATGCGAACCAAGCTGTCCTCGCTGGATGTCAGCCACAATGTCAACCTGAAGTCTTTGAACACCGAGCAGACCCCGCTGGGGACGCTGGATGTCACCAAAAACACGGCATTGGAGTTCCTGAACTGCTTCGGCAACAATCTGACCACAATCGATGTCAGCAGGAATACGGCGCTGGTCACCCTGTACTGTGCCAGCAATCAGCTGACCGAGATCGATGTCACGGGGAACACCGCTCTGCAGCACTTAGACTTCGGTCAAAACAACCTGACCTCGATCGATCTCACCAGGAACGTCAATTTGCTGACCGTCTCCTACAATCAGAACCCGGTCACAACGCTGGATGTCAGCAGGAATACCGCGCTGAAGGAGCTGCACTGCGCCTTCACCCCGCTGACTTCGCTGGATATCAGCAAGAACACCGCGCTGGAAAAGCTGAACTGCCTCGGCGTCCAACTGACCGAGCTGGATGTCCGTCAAAACACCGCATTGACATTCCTGGAGTGCTTTGATAACCAATTGACCGAGCTGGATGTCAGCAGGAATACCGCGCTGAGGCACCTGAGCTGCGGTTACAACCGGCTGACTGAGCTGGACGTCCGTCAAAACACCGCATTGGAAAGGCTGGAGTGCAATAAAAACCAGCTGACCACGCTGGATGTCCGTCAAAACACTGCATTAGAAGATCTGAGATGCAGTGAAAACCAGCTGACCTCGCTGGATGTCAGCCAGAATGTCAATTTGGAATTATTTATTTGTACCGGCAACGCCTATCCGATCGCCGTTGGTGAAAACCGCACCTTTGCCCTTTCCACCTTGCCGGAGGGCTTCGAGATCGAAAAGGCCGGCAATTGGACGGGCGGAACCGTCAGCGACGGCATCCTGACGGTGGACGAGGGCGCAACAGAGGTCACCTACGCTTACGACTGCGGAAGCAGCAAGCCGGTTACCTTCAAGCTGACGCTTACGGACGGCTGCACCGTAACCTTTGACACGGACGGCGGCAGCGCCGTGGAGTCCCAGACCGTGGCAAGCGGCCGAAAAGCCGTCAGGCCTGCCGATCCTGTGCGGACCGGCTACACCTTCGCGGGCTGGTATCTGGACGGGGAAGTCTATGATTTCGATACCCCCGTGACGACGGATCTCACGCTGACGGCGCATTGGACGGCAAATCAGTATACCATCACCTTTGACACCGCCGGCGGCAGCGAAATTGCTCCGATTACGCAGGATTACGGCACGCCCATCACCGCGCCCGCCGACCCGACAAGAGAAGGCTATACCTTCGCCGGTTGGGACAAGGCGATCCCCGCGACCATGCCTGCGGAGAATCTGACGATCACGGCACAATGGACGATCAATCAGTACACCATCACCTTTGACACCGCCGGCGGCAGCGAAATTG